>ULMP01048186.1_pt1 | contig 70989 bp, 74 predicted proteins | sample 1951681 | NCBI WGS metagenome assembly ULMP01 (sample SAMEA4835553, study PRJEB28245) | human gut metagenome | biome: gut microbiome; material: fecal sample | place: Denmark | collected 2008 | reverse complement strand
GGAGAAACTATCGGTATCCAGCTTTTGAGCGCTCCGGCGCCAGCCTACCCCGAATCAGCCAGAAGGGCCGGTATATCCGGCACTACGGTGGTGGGCATGACGGTTTCCACTGACGGATCTGTTTCCAGCGCCTGGGTGGAAAGTTCATCGGGAAACAGCACCCTGGACAGTGCTGCGGTAGCTGCTGTGTACAACTGGCGTTTCGTGCCGGCTAAACAGAATGGTACTCCTGTGACAGCCAATTCCAGAGTGCCGATTACCTTCAATTTAAATGGATAAATGGGAAAAAGAGATTTCAGAGGGATGAAATCTCTTTTTTCGTGGATGCTTTTGGGGACAGGCCCCGGGGCCATAGGGGTTCGTAGGAGGCAAAGGGAATCATGGGTTCAGGGGATGCGGCAGGCGCCATTCATGATTGATGAGCTCTTTTGCATTAAGCCTCTCGCCGGAGGATCGCCTGTAAGAGCTCTGCCATATTCTGCACCGGAGCCCTTGGCTTCGGGGCCGACGCCCTTGATGATGACGCCCCATTCCCACTTTTTTATGGCACCTCAAGAGTACTTATGTTATTATTTAAAGGTAGTATTGTCAGAAATCTGATAAAAGAAGGTGATGAAAGGACATGAATAACAAAATTTTTCTTGTTCTTGGCGGAGCCAGAAGCGGGAAGAGCGAGTTCGCAGAGAAGCTGATGTATCATTCCACAGGGAAAAGGAAGGGATACATCGCCACCAGCCAGATTCTGGATGATGAGATGCGGTACCGTGTGATTCTTCACAGGGAGAGGCGTCCCGCCGACTGGCAGACTTTCGAGGTCATGCATGGGGCAGGGGAGGAAATGGGTCATATCCTTGAGGAAGCAGATGCCATCCTTTTTGACTGTATTACCATGTATGTGAATAATATGCTCATGGACCATATGAAGGGAATTACCGTGGAAACGCTGGGGGTTTCGGATCTGACCACGCTGCAGCAGGCGCTGGAGAAAGACCTGACCCTCATGTTTGAGCGGATTTCTTCTGTTTCCGATAAGGAAATCATATTTGTGTCCGATGAGCTTGGAATGGGCATTGTTCCTGCCAATGCCATGAGCCGGGTATACAGGGATCTTGTGGGTCTGGCCAACCAGTATGTGGCCAGGCGGGCCGACAAGGTATACCTTTCTGTTGCAGGAATTACTGTGGAGCTCAAGGAAAGAGGAGTGGAGCTATAATGACAAAAATTGCAAAGAGAGTCATGTTTCAGGGAACCAGTTCTCATGTAGGTAAAAGTATTCTGACCACTGCTTTCTGCCGTATTCTTGCGCAGGACGGATATAAGACGGCACCTTTCAAGGCGCAGAATATGGCGCTGAATTCCTATGTCACCCTGTCGGGCGGTGAAATCGGCCGCTCTACGGTAGCCCAGGCGGAAGCTGCCGGCGCTCTGCCTATCGTTCAAATGAACCCTGTGCTTTTAAAGCCTACCGGAAATTCCTGCTCCCAGGTCATCCTTCTGGGAACATCGGTAGGGAATTACAGCGCTTCGGAATACCAGAATCATTACAGCCAGCGGGCCTGGGATACGGTGAAGAAGAGCCTTGACTACATGGAAACCCATTACGATGCCCTTGTCATTGAAGGGGCCGGATCTCCTGCCGAGGTGAACCTGAAGAAAAATGATATAGTAAATATGCGCATTGCCAAAGAATGTCAGGCGCCGGTATTTTTGATTGCCGACATTGACAGAGGCGGCGCCCTGGCTTCCATCGTAGGTACTCTGGAGCTTCTGGAACCGGAGGAAAGGGCTCTTGTGAAGGGGCTGGTGATTAATAAGTTCCGCGGCGACATTTCTCTTCTGGAACCGGCTTTGACTTTCTTGAAGGAAAAGACGGGCATTCCGGTGCTCGGCGTCATTCCTTACCTAGAAGATCTGGGCATTGATGACGAGGATTCCGTATCTCTCCAGGATCTGCCCAGTGACCATGTGATGAGGGATATCCATATAGCTGTCATGCAGACCCCGAAAATTTCCAATTTCACAGATTTCGATGCTTTGAATCATGAGCCCGATGTGAACCTCCGCTTCGTGCAGCAGGGAGATATGATCGGTGATCCAGACCTGATCCTTCTGCCGGGAAGCAAGAACACCACAGAGGATCTGCTTTATCTGAAGCGCCAGGGATATGCGAAGGAAATCGTTGAAATGGCGGAAAAAGGCGTGCCAGTTATCGGTATCTGCGGCGGCTTCCAGATGCTGGGCGAAAAGGTGTGCGACCCGCTCCATGTGGAAAGCAGCAATGATGAAGTAGAAGGCCTTGGCCTTCTGCCTTACACCACGTCCATGCACGGGAAGAAGAATACCTACCAGGTCACTTTCGACTGTGACGATCTGCCTTTCCTGAACATGCAGTTTGCCGGGAAGGGCATGCGGGGCTATGAAATCCACATGGGTGAGACCACGCTTACGAAACCGGCGCAGTCCCTCTTCCATATCGTGCAGCGGAGTGAGGACAAGGTGGACCTTCAGGACGGTTTCATCAATGAAAAGCGGAATGTCTTCGGTACCTACTGCCATGGCCTCTTCGACAATGATGATCTGCGCCGGGCTGTGATTAACGCCCTGCGCCGCCGCAAAGGCCTTCCGGAACTGCCGGTACAGTTCAAGTACCGGGCCTATAAGGAGTCTGAATTTGACCGTCTGGCAAAAATGGTGAGAACCCATTTTGATATGGACGCTTTTTATGAAATCCTGAGGAATGAATAATTTGGACGGTTTAATTTACTCCGCATTTTATGCGGCTATCCCCCTGGCGGCCCTGGTCATTGACACCATTTATGGAGATCCAAGATCCGATTACCATCCCGTAGTTCTCATAGGGAAAGTGATTTCCTTCTTTGAGGGAAAACTTTATCCGGAAAAGAAGACATCTGATGGAAATATGTTCTTCCGCGGCATGATGACTTCCCTCCTTGTGCTCCTCACCGTGGGCCTGGTGGTGGGATTCCTGACCTGGCTTTCCGTGAAGGCGGGCATTCTCATGTATGCCGCTGTCAGTGCCGTAGTCCTTTATTTCACCATTACGCCCAGGGCTCTTGCCAGGGACGGCATGGAAATCTACGGCCTCCTGAAAGCAGGGGACATGGTATCCGCCAGGAAACGGCTCAGCTGGATCGTTGGCCGGGATACGGAAAATCTGGATGAAAGTGAAATCGCCCGGGGCACAGTGGAAACCATTGCGGAAAATACAACGGACGGTGTCATTTCCCCCCTTTTCTGGTTCCTTCTTTTAGGCCCGGTAGGGGCGGCTCTCTACCGGGCCGGCAACACCATGGATTCCATGCTGGGCTACAAAAATGACCGTTATCTTTTCTTTGGCCGCTTTGCTGCGCGGCTGGATGATGTGCTGAACTATATTCCGGCTCGTATTACTTTTGTCCTCTTTGTGGCATCTGCAGCGCTCTTGAGGCAGGATTGGAAAAATGCAGAAAAAATTGGCTTAAGGGATGCACCGAAGCACCCTTCTCCTAACGGAGGCTATGCAGAAGCCACGGTGGCTGGCGCCATGCATGTTCAGCTGGGGGGCTACAATTACTATGAGGGGAAACCGGAATTTCGCGAATACATGGGGGATCCTGACAGGCCGCTGAAAGCAGAGCATATCAAGACTTCCATTTACATGATGTATGCTGCGGTCATTCTCTTTGTGGCAGTGGAATCAGCGGTCATATTCTTTGTGTGGTGAAGAAGACAGAAAGCAGGATCTTCTGGCTGCCTGGAGCTTTAAAGGCTCCATTATCTTCAGGACCATACTTTTGTTTCTTCGTTTTTTGAACTTTTTTACAATTACTTATGGTGATTGAATGAATTCTTTTTTAGTAGGTCTTCAATTTCTCACCCGTATCCATATTTCTAACGAAACGGTTTGGAAAGATGAGGAATTCGGAAAGAGCGTCATCTGGTTTCCTGTATACGGATGGATTATAGGCGCTTTCATGTGCCTCATTTACTTCCTGCTGAAACCTTTGGATATGCCTTATCTGACTGCTTTTCTGATTGTCCTGGGAGAGCTTTTCATATCCGGAGGCACTCTGGCTGACGGGCTCATGGATTCATCGGACGGTCTCTTTTCCGGGCGCTCCCGGGAGCGGTGCCTGGAAATCATGAAGGACAGTCTGATTGGTTCCTTTGGTATGCTGTCCATCATTATTTTCATCAACCTTTACACACTTTCTCTGGGATCCATAGACGGCCTGCTTTATCCCATTCTCATCGCGGCACCGGCGCTGGGCCGGCTGAACCTTGTCATCAGCATTTGCGAATATCCCTATGCCCGTCCCTATGGCATGGGCAAAGCCTTTTCCGCTTATCGTCCAAAGCATGCAGTGGCCATTGCTTCTGTATTTGCACTGCTGCCGGCTCTTTATTTCGGATTTCTTTATGTGATACTGGCCGGCGCAGCCCTTCTGCTGGGCCTGTATCTGAATCGCTGGATTGTGGGTAAAATCGGTGGTACCACAGGAGATACCTATGGATTTGTAAATCAAGTGACAGAAGTCTTTCTGGCGCTCCTTTATGTTTTGATTACCAGGGGGAATGTATGGCATATGTAGTCAGCTCACCGGGATCCTGCGGTGAATTTATCCAGGGCTATGCAGAGGGCTCCTCCTTTATGGTGACCTGTCCCATAGATCGCTTCTCCTATGCTTTTTCCGGATTTGACGGAAGGGGAGAAGCACTTCCGCCCAAGGCGCTTTCAGCCGTAGAGAAAACCATGGCCTATCTGGGAGAAGAGAAAAGAGTCCCCTTAAAGCTGAAATCCCATATTCTGAAAGGGAAAGGCATGGCCTCCAGCACGGCCGATATCAGTGCCGCCTGCCAGGCCGCGGCCCTTGCCTGCGGACGAAAGCTGTCGGAACGGGAAATTGCAGCTATTGCCCTTTCCATTGAACCCAGCGATGCCACCTTTTTTAAAGGGGTAGTGCAGTTTGATTACCGGGAAGGACGCCTTATCCGGGAAATGGGCCTCTGCCCGGCCATGCAGATCCTGGTTTATGACTGCGGCGGGGAAGTGGATACCATGCTTTTTAATTCCAGAAATGATCTGGTAGACCTGCAGAAGAGCAATGAAACGAAAATAAAGGAGGCTCTTTCTTTATTTAAAGAAGGAATCCGGCACCAGTCTTTGGACCTGATCGGCAGGGCTGCTTCTATGAGTTCCTTTGCCAACCAGAAGATCCTTTATAAGAAACCGTTGGAAGATTTCTATCACCTGGGACTGGAGCAGGGAGGAAAAGGGGTTATCTGTGCCCACAGCGGTACCGTGCTGGGACTGATTCTTCCCATGGAAAAGGATGCCATGGCAGTGAAGAATTTCCTGGATAAAGAAATGAAAGGAAGGATTTCCTTCCTGGACCTTGTACATATTACAAACCAGGGCATGCAGTGCAGAAAGTGTGATATCCATGACTTTGAAAAGCTCTAGACATGGAGGGGATGTCTTTTCCCTGTCCCCCTCCGAACGGAATCAAATCCTTGATTTCAGCATCAATATCAACCCGCTCGGCCTTTCTCCCCTGGGGAGAAGGGCTCTTCTCCGTTATTGGGAAATCGAGACCCTCCGCTATCCGGACGTGGAAGACCGGGACGTGACGGCCTCCCTTTCCGCTGCCTATGGCATGGACAAGGATACCATTGCTTTAGGAAACGGGGCTACGGAGCTCATGTATACGCTGCTTCGATTCCTTAAGCCGGAAAAAGTGCTGGTGCCGGCGCCGGCTTTTTCCGAATACCGCCTCTCCGCCGAAGCCGCCGGCGCAGATACGGAAAGCTTCCTTTTGGATCAGGACCATGGCTTTTCCCTTCCTTTAGGGGAACTGGAAAGAAAAATGGTTCCCCGCTCCCTTTTGTACCTGGGACACCCAAACAACCCCGACGGCTGCCTCCTTTCCATGGAGGATTTCAAAAAAGTGATGGCCCTTGCAGAAGACAGGGAAAGCTATGTGGTAATTGACGAATCCTTCATTGACTTCGTGGAAGGAGACGTGTCCTACCGCTCTTTCGTAAAGACTTATTCACATCTGGTGGTCATTATGTCCCTCACGAAATTCTACGCCGTGCCGGGCCTCCGCATCGGATGCTCCTTTGCCCATCCGGCCCTCACAGAAAAAATCAAAGACCACCTCATCCCCTGGAACGTGAACGGCCCGGCCCAGCTCTACATGACCTGCGCCGCCAGGGACAGGGAATACATTGAAGCGTCCCGTGCCTTCTGCTCCTCCGAAAGGAAATATTTCGCAGGGAAACTGGGAGAACTGGAAGGCCTTACGGTCTACCCCGGCTGCGTCAATTTCATCCTTCTGAAACTGACCGGCTCCATAAGAGACGCCGCCGATTTACAGAAGCAGCTTCTTCCTGAAGGCATTTTCATCCGTCAGTGCGGCAACTACGAAGGCCTTGACAACTCCTTCTTCCGTCTGGCTGTGAGGACAAGGGAAGAAAACAACCGGCTCCTTAAAGCATTGAAAGAGGTTTACCATCCATGATTACACTTTATCTTATAAGACACGGCCAGACTGTATGGAACAGTTCCGGCAGGTATCAGGGCCGCACCGATGTGGCCTTAAGCGAAAAGGGGATAGCCCAGGCGGAAAAGACAAAAGAACGGTTCCGCACTGTCTCTCTGGATGGCGTCATTTCCAGCCCCCTTAAACGGGCTGCCCATACAGCGAAGGGCATTGCCCAAACTCACGGCCTTCCACTGGAAACAGATGCAAGGCTGAAAGAACTCTCCTTCGGAGACTGGGAAGGAAAGACCTACGATGAAATCGAAAAAATCTGGCCCGGCATGATTGAAGCCATGTATCACGATGCAGGCACCATGAAACTCCCCCATGGGGAATCCTTTGCAGACTGCCAGAAACGGTGCATGGAAGCCATCAGCGATATCATCAAACGAGGGGACAATAAAACCTACGCCATCGTCTGCCACGGAGCGGCGCTTCGCACCATCATATGCGGCCTCATCCAGATCCCCCTTGCCAGATCCTGGAACCTGGCTCTCTCCAACGCCAGCATTTCACAGGTCAACATCTATCCGGGGGATATGAATATGCTCTACATGCTGAATGATACGTCCCATCTGGGAGATTTGAAATCAGGGAGCTGAGGGGAAACGCCCATAGGGGCGTGAAAACTAACGGCAGCGCTCCCTTTTTAAGGAAAGGGGCACTGTTTTAGTGCCATGTACCCTTTTGTCAAATTGACGGGGTGGCGAACACCACGTCGGCATCCAGAACCTTGCAAAAGGGGAAAGTATGGAAGGGCTTATATCTTATCTTGTTTTTTAAGACCGCCCCCTCTCCTGAAAGGCGGCATTATAAAATCATTGCTCCTTAAAGTGGAAAAGACTTACTATATTTTGCGCGTTGCCAGCGTTCCTTCAACCACTGCTGTCACTGACTCACTGGATTTTCAGGTCGCTGATGCTCCCTTACAAATCCAGTTCGCATAGTACAAAATGTGTTCGCTGTACACCGCAGGGCGATACCATAACCCTCAGCGCCGCAGGCGCTGCTGCCCCTTGAGCGCTAGCGATGCACAACCCTTCTACACAAACCGCGGCGTCAGCCTTGCCCCTTTTTTTTGAATCTGTGGCAAAGCCGCCACCAGCACCCTTGGGGCCGAAGGGCCCGTCAAGCTTACGAACTCTCCGGCCGTTAGGCTGGTCCATTTTAAGAACCATTCTCTCTGAGCTTTCTCTTCAGAGCTCATATCCTGAAAACTTTCATAATACATATATTTCATTTATTTTACATAAAAACTTGACCAAAAGTGCTGAGGGCGATATAGTTAAATATAGTGGATAAATATGTAGAATTACAGGAGATACTATGTTTAACTTACCCGATAAATATGTGGAAATTGATGGATTCAGGATTCCTGCGGATAAGGCGGAAGAGTACAAGCGTATCCGTGACAGGATGATTAAAGAGGCGGAAAAGTTCTTTCGCACTTTCTGCGAAGTGGTGAAGCGGGAGAAGCTGGTGGATCTCTTGGGAGAAGGCATTGTGGGCTATTCTTCTACCGGGGAAATGCTGGCCAGAATTTCGCTGGATCCTTTCGAATTGTCTGCCATGAATGTGGCTCTGCAGCGTAAGAAAATCAAGGAATACATGCTGGCTACCAATGGCTATGATGACGATGATTACAAGCAGCTTTTGAAAGAGTTTGATGAAAGAAAAGCTGAAAGAAAAGCAAAAAAACAATAATAACAGGAAGGACTGTTAGCCAATGATTCAGCTAGTTGTAGACAGTACGGCCGCTGTTCCGAAGGATTTCCTGGAGCAGCACGATAATGTTCATGTGATTCCTCTTTTTATCTCGGTGAAGGGGGAATATGTGCCGGAAAATGAGGCCACCATTGAACAGGTGATTGAGTATTCCGAAAGTACGAAGAAGGCGGTTCCTACCAGCCAGCCCAGCACCGGTGATTTCCTTAAGTTGTTTGAGTCTCTCCCCAAAGAGGATCCGGTCATTGTTATCTGCATCACTTCCGGCGTCAGCGGCACCTATAATGGCGCCGTTCTTGCGGCGCGCCAGTCGGGACGGAAGCAGATTGCCGTCATTAATTCCCGTACCACTGCTGTGGGCATGATGGAAGTGCTGGAAGATGGACTGGATATGATTGAGAAGGGCCTTTCTTTTGAGGAAATAAGCAAAGGTCTCCAGGAGTCCGCTTCTTTGATGCGGACTACTTTTACCGTGCCTACCCTGGATTATCTCCGGAGGGGTGGCCGCGTAGGGAAGGCTGCCGGCCTGATAGGCAGCATTTTGAAAATCAAGCCGGTTATTTTCCTGAATGACAATAATGAAGTAGATGTGCTTGCCAAGGTGCGCACCGAAAAGAAGGCTGCCGCCGCCATGCTCGATTATCTCCACAAGAATTCACCCTGCCGTCGCATCGGCATTGTTCATATTGAAAATGAAGAAGGTGGCAGGGCGCTGCAGAAAAGGATTCAGGAAGAATATCCGGATATCCAGGTCACTCTTTCTACCGGTACACCTGTCTTGGCATCTTATCTGGGACCGGGACTGACGGGAATTATCTTTGAAAGTGCCAAGTGATGGGGGAAATAGATATGTATAATACAATAGATGGGATCTGTTTCAAGAATATGCTGACAGGAGCTTACCAGCTTTTCCAGCAGAAATATGAAATTATCAACCAGCTCAATGTATTCCCTGTACCTGACGGGGATACGGGAAATAATATGCTGAATACACTGAAGTCCATGTACAGCATGATTGCAGAAGAAAAAGCGGAACAGCCGGTGGGGATTCTGGCCGAAAAGGCGGCTGCCGGCGCCATCATGGGGGCCAGAGGAAATTCCGGAGTTATTCTGTCCCAGATCATCCACGGCATCAGCCGGGGGCTCCATGGAAAGAAAACGGCGTCTTGCGGCCAGATGAGCAAGGCTTTCCAGTACGGTATCCTCTATGCTTACAGGGCTGTTACGAAACCGGTGGAAGGAACTATTCTTTCCGTAGCCAGGGGCATTGCCAAGGGAACCAGGGAAGTGATCCGCACGGAAACGGATTTCAGTAAAATTTTAGAAGCTTCTATCCGCTGCGGTAATGAAGCGCTGGCTAAAACGCCGGAACAGCTGCAGATTCTGAAAGACGCCAACGTAGTCGATGCCGGTGGGCAGGGTCTTATTTTCTTCCTCATGGGATGCCTGAACGGCCTTACCGGCAAGGTGGAAGAAATCAAGGTGGATGTGAAACCGGTCATCAGCCGTCTGGAAGCGAAGGGGGAATCTTTCTCCATCGAATATCCTTACTGTACGGAATTCATTATCAGCCCCTGCAAGGTGAAGGCAAAGGAAGTCAGAAAGAAACTGTCCTCCTGGGGCGAATCCATGATCGTAGCAGAAGGGGACAACTTGGTAAAGGTCCACATTCATGCCCAGCGTCCGGGCCATGTGCTGGATATGGCAGCAGACTGGGGTACCCTTCACGACATCAAGTGCGACAACATGGTGGACCAGTTCCATAAGAACAAGGAAAAACAGCAGAAGATGGCTAAAAAGCCTCTGGGTATTCTCACTGTCGTATCCGGCGACGGCTGGACTGAACTCTTTAAGAAACTGGGTGCCGATGTGGTATCCGGCGGTCAGTCCATGAATCCCTCAGTACAGGAACTGAGCAGCGGCATGGACAATGGGCAGTATGAAAAATACATTATCCTCCCCAATAACAAAAACATCATCCTGGCAGCCCAGCAGCTCCAGAAAATGATGGGTGAAAAAGTCCATATCGTTCCTTCTACTAACCCCATGGAAGGGCTGGCAGCAGCCATGGCTTTCTCTGAAGACAACACGCTGGAAGAAAACCTGGCAGCCATGAGGGAACGGATGGGAGACATTGCCACAGCCATGATTACCACGGCTGTGAGAGACAGCATCGTAGGGGAAACGGTAATCCACAAGGATGATTTCATGGGCATCATGAAAAACCACGAAGTCATTGCAGAAAAAGATTTCACCAAATGCTTCCTGGACGTACTGTCCCACCTCATTACAGAAGATACGGAAATCGTAACTATCTACTCCGGAAAAGATCTTTCCGAGGAAGACTGCCTCAAAGAAATCGACAAGGCAGAAAAGAAATACCCTGACGTTACCTTTGAAACTTATCGGGGCGGACAGCCGCTGTATCCCATGTTTATTTCCGCTGAATAATGTGAAAAAAAACGCCCTTCGGGGCGTTTTTTGTGTGGGCTGGCGGTTTTATGGACAAGCCCCTTTGGGGCTTGTCCATAAGCCGCCACCACAATCCTCTGCCCGAAAGGCCGTCAAACTGAAGAATCTTAAGAAACCTCGGGGCAAAGCCCCGTCAACCCTCACGCCAAAGGCGTGTCCAATGGCGCAGTCCCGTCAACCAAAAAACGCCTCTTTTGAGACGTTTTTTATATCCTTATTTCTTATCTTTCGTTTCTGCGCCTTCTGCAGGGCTGGGATAGAAGTACATAATGCGGTCCGGCTGGAAATATTCACTGGTCAGCCGCTTTGCCAGAATAGGCGTCATGGCCTGTTCGAAATCTACGATTTCCAGAGGGGAAAGGGCGGTATCTTCTACCAGTACTATAATCACGGGATTCACTTCCGGCGCGTTTTCCGGCACTTCGCTGCGGTCCAGCGGAATGCTGAAAATCAGGCGGACCGTGGCTACATACTGGTCCTTGTAATTAAAAACGGTGCCCCGGTAGGTATTTTCCCAAAGGGTGCGCATGAGATCGATGTGGTATACATCCTGGTTCTGTTGTTCTTCTGCCATGTAATAACCTCCTGGAGAGCTTAATGCTCTATATGATATGATAATTTTATTGTATCGCATAATAAGGAAGATGGAAAGAGGGCCTTGTGTACAAGCCCCTTTGGGACTTGAGGATTCAAAGGGTTCAAAGGGTGGTGGTGGGCGCCATTAATTATTAAAGGCGCCTTTTATAAAAAACCTTTCCAACGGGCCACAGGCCCGGCTTGCTCGTTTTTTTATCAATTGCCAGGGCGGTTTTTAAGTTTTTTAAGGTTTTATCATAAGAACCGGCCTTTCAGATTAAGGACGCCCATTACCGCCTGAAGGGTGGCATTATAAAACTGCGGCGTCAGCCGCTGCCACCTTCTGAACCAGCCTGCCAAAGACAGGCCGAACTTTTTTAACTTTCTGAACCCGGGTCACAGAGCGGCCCCAAAGGTGCCATCACAACCCTCGGCCTGAAAGGCCGTCAAACTTACGGACCCTCCGGCCAACGGCCGGTCCATCTTAAGAACCCTCACGCCCTGCGGGCGTGTCCATAAGAACTTTTTGCTACCTTTGGGCGCAGATGATACAATATAAAAGTACTATGTATATTTTATGAGGAGGTATTTCATATGAATAAGGGAAAATTATATGGGATCGGTGTGGGACCGGGGGATTCCAAGCTGCTGACTGTGAAGGCTGTGGAGGCTATCCGGGCGGCTGATATGATTATTACGCCGAAGACAGAGAAGAAAGAGGGGTCTGTGGCTTTTAACATTGCGAAGCCCTATATTTCTGATAAGACTGCAATTCTTCCCATGGTGTTCCAGATGAGCAGGGACATGGAGGCTGTAGAAAAACAGTGGGCTGAAAACAGGAAAATCATTGCGGAGAAGCTGGATGAAGGGAAAAATCTGGTATTTCTGACTCTGGGAGATCCTATGCTCTACAGCACGTATATGTATATTTTCAATGAATTCAAGGATTCTCCGGATTATGAGGTGGAAACGATTCCGGGCATTCCTGCTTTTCTGGGGATTGCTTCTTACATCGGCCTTCCGGTGACGGAGTGGGAGGAAAATGTGCTCATTATTCCTGCTACTGCTGATCACGAGAAGTTTGACAAGGCTCTGTCCGCTTCCGACAATGCGGTGATTATGAAGGTGTATAAGAGCTTTGCCTTTGTGCAGGAGGAACTGAGAAAGCACCATATGATCAAGCGGTCTGTCATGGTTTCCCGCGCCGGGCTTCCTGATGAAATCGTGATTCGCGATATTGACAGCCTGCCTGCCGACTATAAACCCAATTATCTCAGCACCATTATTGCCAAGAGAGATAAATAAATGGCAGGGCTTATCCGTCCCCGGGTGGTGATTGCGGGGACAAACAGCGGAGTGGGGAAAACCACCATTGTTACCGGACTTTTAGCTTATTTCCACTCCAAGGGACTGAAGGCCCAGCCTTTCAAGGTGGGTCCGGACTATATTGATCCCGGTTTCCATGAAAAGGCAGCTGGGAGACCTTCCTACAATCTGGATACCTGGATGACGCCGGCGGATCATCTGGTGTCCAATTTCTCCTATCTTTCCAGAGATGCGGACATTTCCATTATCGAAGGGGTCATGGGCCTCTATGACGGCGGCGCCAAAGGGGTCAGCTCCTCGGCTGATATTGCCAAAAGGCTCAAAGCGCCGGTTATCCTTGTGCTGGACTGCAAGTCCGTGGGCTACAGCATCGCTGCCACGGCTCTTGGATTTCGGGAATATGACAGGGATACCCATATAGCCGGCGTGATTCTGAATCGGCTGGGGTCTGATCGTCATGAAGCCATGGTGCGGGATGTGATGGAGAAAATCCATATGCCTGTCATCGGCGCCTACCATCGGGACGATGGCCTCAAGACGCCGGAGCGTCATCTGGGCCTGACGCCGGTGACGGAAATCGAAACGGCGGACCTGATCCGCCATATGGGAGAAGATGCAGGTCGCTGGGTGGATACGGAGAAGCTGTTGTCCATTGCCAAAAGCGCACCTTCGCTTCTCGTGGAAAAAGACAGGGAAGAAAAGAAGAAGGTTCCGGTCCGTATTGGCGTGGCCAGGGATGAAGCTTTCTCCTTCTATTATCCGGCCAGTCTTCATGCCTTGGAAAAAATGGGGGCGGAGCTCATCGATTTCAGCCCTTTAAGGGACAGCGTTGTTCCTGATGTGGACGGGCTCGTCTTTGGCGGCGGTTTTCCTGAAATGTTCCTCCATGAGCTGGAAAATAACAGGTCCATGAAGGATTCCATCCGGCAGGCTGCGGCTTCCGGCATGCCTGTCTATGCGGAATGCGGCGGGCTCATGTATCTTTGCCGGAAAATCCAGGGATTTGACGGCGACGCTTATGAAATGGCAGGCCTGGTGCCGGGCGTATGTGAAATGCAGAAAAAGCTGCAGCGGGTGGGCTATGTGACCGGGAAAGCGCTGAGGAAGAGTATCATAGCTGATGAAGGAGATATCCTGAAGGGCCACGAATTCCATTTTTCCACCCTTGCCTGCGATGACGATTTTCCCTGGGCCTACAACTTAAAGGGGACGAGGCAGAAAGAAGGCCATCTGGAAGGCTTTGCCCGGGGCAATGTGCTGGCCAGCTATCTTCATCTGTCTTTTGAGGGAAATCCAAAGGCAGCGGATAAATTTCTGGCCTCCTGCCTGTCTTATAAAAACAGGTAATGATTCGACATGGAAGGGGAAGTCCTTCCATGTCTGATTTCCTGTCCAAGAAAGGGAAACATATGGAAACAAAAGGACTTGTGCTTATTAATACGGGAACGGGCAAAGGAAAGACCACTGCTGCTCTTGGGACCGCCATCCGCGCCTGGGGTGACGGACAGAAAGTTCTGATTCTCCAGTTCATCAAAGGGGCCTGGAAGTACGGGGAGCTGAAGGCCATCGAAACGCTGGGGAAAGCAGAGGGGCGCATAGAAATCAGACCCATGGGCGACGGTTTTGTGTTCCACAATAAAAAAGATCCGGAAAACGAGGAAAGACTGGCGGAAAAGAAAGAACTGGCCCGCCGGGCCTGGGATATGGTAAGAAAGGAAGTCATGAGCGGCGCCTGGGATTTGATTGTGCTTGATGAAATCAACTACGCCATCCACTTCGGCATGCTGGAAACGGAAGAGGTGGCAGGGCTGATCCGGGAAAGGCCGGTGAGGCTTAATATGATTCTCACCGGCCGCTATGCGCCGAAAGAACTCATCGATCTGGCTGACACGGTGACGGAAATGACCCTGGTGAAGCATGCTTTCCAAAAGGGCATCCGCGCCAGGAAGGGAATCGAGTTCTGAGAAGATGATAGACTATCAAACTGGCAGACATCAGGTTGACAGACTATCAGACGTCCGACGTCAGACCATCAGACTGCCAGACATCAGCTGTTCCACTTCCCGCCATCTTCCTTCGCTATCTCCCTGACTGACAATTAAAGCAGGAAGGCATCTCTTTGACGCGTTCTGCCGCCCTGCAGGCAGGGGCACCATCGATAAGGGGCAAGCTCTCCGAAAGAGGCCTTGAACGCCCCAATTTTTAACAATGTTCTTTACATAAATGGGCGGGCATGATAAAATTTTCTAAGTTGTAGATATATGGATTACTCAGTAAATGAGGGATGTAAATGGCACTTTATGTTAAGAAGTTCGGTGGAAGTTCGGTGGCTACACCGGAAAAAATGCTGAATATTGCAAACCGCGTTCTTCGCGATCGGAAGCCGGGGGATAAGATCGTGATCGTGGTATCCGCCATGGGGGACACCACAGATGATCTTCTGGACCTGGCATCCCAGGTTTCTTCTGTCAATCACGGCAGAGAAATGGATATGCTCCTGGCTACGGGAGAGCAGATGTCCATTGCGCTGATGGCAATGACTTTCAAAAAGCTGGGCGTTCCGGCGATTTCCCTGACCGGCCCCCAGGCAGGCATTATAGCCGGCGGCGCTTATGGAAAGGCTACGATTGATGATGTGAAACCTGACCGGGTGCTTCGGGAACTGGAAGAGGGCAAAATCGTGATTGTGGCCGGTTTCCAGGGGCTGATGCCCAATGGCGATGTGGCTACCCTTGGCCGCGGCGGCTCTGATGCCACGGCAGTGGCGCTGGCGGGAGCCATGCATGCGGATATGTGCGAAATCTTTACTGATGTGGATGGCATTTATTCTGCTGATCCCCGTCATGTGAAGGGCTGCGTCAAAATGAAGGAAATCACTAATACGGAAATGCTTGAAATGGCAAGGCTGGGGGCAGGCGTTATGCAGCCTCGCAGTGTGGAGCTGGGCATGAAGTATCATATTCCGATTCATGTACGGTCTACATTTACCGATGAAGAAGGCACCATTATCCGGGAGGTATGCACAATGGATGGAAAGAATGAAGCAGTAAGAGGCGTGGCGCAGGATGCCCATGCTGCAAGGATTGCTGTGCTGGGACTTAGAAATATTCCCGGCGTGGCGTACATGGTATTCTCCGCGCTGGCTGAAGACAATATCACTGTTGATATGATTGTGCAGAGCGTAAGGAATTCCAATGATGATAAAACAGACATTATCTTCACTATCGAAGATACGGATCTGCCTGATGCTAAACGGGTTCTGGAGCAGATGCGGGACGAAGGAAAGCTGGAAGAGGTCATTTATGATGATGACACGGCTAAGGTTTCTGTGGTTGGTGCCGGCATGCTCGGCACTCCCGGCGTAGCAGCCCGCATGTTTGGCGCCCTGGGAAGGGCCGGTGTGAATATTGATATTGTGAGCACCTCTGAAATCAGTATTTCCTGTCTTATTTTAAGAAAAGATCTGGATAAGGCAGTGCAGGCGATTCATGATGAATTTTTCCCTGCTGCCAAAGCTGAATAATCTGCATTTTATAACAGAAAAAGCACAGGTATGCGCCTGCGCTTTTTCGTACGTTCTGGAGGTTTTATATGAAATGGAAAATGGGCGATATGGTTCACGGATTTCGCGTGAACTCCATGTCTCATATTGAAGAAGTCAATTCCGATGCGTACCTGATGGAGCACGTCAAGAGCGGCGCCCGTCTCATGTATCTGGACAACGATGATGATAACAAAGTATTTTATATCTGTTTCCGCACCACACCGGATAATTCCAAGGGAACACCCCATATCATGGAACATTCCACCCTCTGCGGTTCCCGGAAATATCCGCTGAAGGAGCCTTTCGTGGAGCTGGCCAAAGGGTCCCTCAACACATTCCTCAATGCCATTACCTGGCCCGATAAGACCATGTATCCCATTGCCAGCAGAAATGATGTGGATTTCCACAATCTCATGGATGTGTACCTGGATGCGGTTTTCTATCCCAACTGTCTGAAAAATCCGCAGATTCTCATGCAGGAAGGCTGGCATTACGAGCTGGAAAACAAAGATGCGCCTCTGACCTACAATGGAGTGGTATACAACGAAATGAAGGGGGCTCTTTCCTCTCCGGAAGCCATTATGGAAGACCGGGCCATGGAAAAACTTTTCCCCAACACCACCTACGGCGTGGAATCCGGCGGGGATCCGGAAGTGATTCCTACCCTTTCTTTCCGTGAATTTACAGAATTCCACCGCCGTTTTTATCATCCATCCAACAGCTATATTTACCTCTACGGCGATATGGATATTGAAAAGACGCTGGACTATCTGGACAGGGAATACCTGTCTGCTTTCGATAAAAGAAATGTGGATTCTATGGTTAAAACCCAGGCTCCCTTCAGTAAAAGGGTATCTCTCACCGCTCCCTACGGCATTGCGGAAAATGAAAGTACCGAAGGCAAGGCCATCCATGCGCTCTACACCGCTTTCAACGACCATATGACCACCATGGACTCTCTGGCTTTCCGTATTCTTAACTATGTACTCATCGATATGGACGGCGCTCCTCTGAAACAGGCGGTACTGGATGCAGGCCTTGGCAGCGACCTGTCCGGTTCCTACGGTGACAGCTACAAGCAGCCTGTATGGATTGTGGAAGCCACCGGCTCGGAAGTGGATAAGCAGGCCGCTTTTGCAGATGTAGTGGACAGTACCCTTCGTTCCATTGCCCTCAAAGGGATTGACAAAGACATGCTGGAAGCTGCACTGAACCGCACTGAATTTACGGCCCGTGAAAATGACTACCAGGGAAGGCCAAAGGGACTTTTCTACGGCGTCCGTGCCATGGATATGTGGCTTTACGACAGGAATCCCATGGATGCGCTGCGCTACATTGATGATATGAACACACTGCGGAAGAACCTGAAAACCAACTATTTTGAAAACCTGCTGCTCCGCTATGTGATTAAGAATCCCCACCAGGTTCTCATTACCATGAAGCCGGAAAAGGGACTCACGGAAAAGGCGAACCAGGAAACGGCGGAAAAACTGGCATCCTTCAAGAGCAGCCTTTCCGACGAACAGCTGGAAAAAATCATGGCCTCCACCAAAGCCCTGAAGGAAAGACAGGCCTCCGGCGAAACAGAAGAAGCATTGAAAACCATTCCTCTCCTTTCCAGAAAAGACCTGAAGCGGCCCATAGAAGAAGAGGTGCTGGAAAAAGAAAGCGTATCCGGCGTAGACCATTTCCATTTTCAGGTTCATACGAACGGCATTACCTACCTGAATCTTTATTTCACCCTGGGAAATCTGAAGGAAGCGGATATTCCCTATGCCATACTCCTTTCTTCCCTGCTTAGAAGCCTTTCCACCACAAAGCACAGCTACACCGAACTGGCCCGCCTGTCCAATGCCTATACCGGCGGCATGAGCTTTGCCCTGAACGGCTACGGGAAGGTGAATGATACATCTTCCTATCTGCCGGCTCTTACCATCCGGGCCAAAGCCCTGACGTCCAAGACGGACAAGCTCATGGACCTTTTGGGAGAAGTCATCAATCACACCCTCTTTACCGATGCCAAGCGGCTGAAAGAACTGGTTCTTCAGGAAAAATCGGAATGGGATATGAGCGCTTTCTCCAGAGGCCATACCCTGGTCATGACAAGACTGACCTCCTATTTTTCCAAGGGAGGGGAATTCGCCGAACAGTCCGGCCTTTCCTACTACTATTTCCTGGCAGACCTGGTGAAGCATTTTGATGAGAACAGGGAGGGACTGCAGGAAAAACTGGCTGCTGTTTCCGGAAAGATTTTCACAAGAAGTGGTCTTTTCTTTGAAACCATAGGGGAAGAAGAGGAAAAGAAGGCAGTCCTTGAAAACCTTCCGCTTCTGCTTGATGATATGGAAGTAGGGGTGAAAACAGCGCCCCATGTATACAGTTTCCCGCCGGAAAGCAGAAACGAAGCGTTCCTCACCTCCGGCAAAGTACAGTACGTAGCCAAAGGCGGCAATTTCAAGAGCCACGGCTTCGCCTATACCGGTGCGCTCAGGGTGATGGAAACGATTCTCCGCTATGAATATCTGTGGAAGAAAGTCCGTGTTCTGGGAGGCGCCTATGGTGCTTTCACCCAGTTCCTCCGGGATGGCACGGCTATTCTCTGCTCTTACCGGGACCCGAACCTGGCGCAGACCATCAGGGCCTACGAAGAACTGCCGGCATACCTGGAAAATCTGACTCTGTCTGACCGTGAAATGACTAAGTACGTCATCGGTACCATGGCAGCCGATGAAATTCAGCTGACTCCTTCCATGAAAGGCGAGAGGGCCATGGTCCATTACCTTTCCGGCAATACCAGGGAATCCCGCATGAAGATTCGTGATGAAATCATTAACTGCCAGGTGGAGGATATCCGCAGACTGGCTCCTCTGGTAGACAGTGTCATGAAAGATCCCTATATCTGCGTCATGGGCAGCGAAGATAAGATTCAGAAGGATAAGGACCTCTTCGACAAGGTGAGGTCCCTGCCGGACTGATGGATATCCGTAGCCGTTTCGCTCCCAGTCCCACCGGCCGCATGCATCTGGGCAATCTCTGGATTGCTTTCCTCAACTGGCTCTGGACAAGACAGCGGGGAGGAAAAATCATTCTCCGCATGGAAGATATTGACCGGGACCGCTGTCGTAAGGAGTATGAAGAGGGTATACTGGAAGACCTTTCCTGGATGGGCCTTGACTTTGACGAGGGCCCGGAAGGGATATACTCCTATGGACCGGCGGTACAGAGCCGGCGCTATGATATTTATGACTCTATCCTTTCTGCCATGGAAAAGAAGGGCCTTATCTATCCCTGTTACTGCAGCCGGAGCCGCATTCACCAGGTCCTCTCCGCACCCCATGAAGGGGAAGCACGTCCCGTGTATGATGGACACTGCCGGAACCTGACCCCCGAAGAGAGAGAGTCCATGACCAAAAATCCCTGTTGGAGAGTGCGCATGGAAGAAAGCACCATTTCTTTCACCGATCTATTCTATGGAACCATCACCAGGACACTTAAGGCCGGCGCCGATGATTTCGTGGTTCGGCGGGCTGACGGCCTGGTGGCCTACCAGCTGGCCGTTTCCATCGATGATGGAGAAATGGGGATTACCCATGTTTTCAGAGGAAACGATCTTCTGGATTCCACGCCCGGTCAGGCCTGGCTGATCCAGAAGCTGGGATATCAGGTGCCCGCGTATGGTCACCTGCCCCTTCTGGTAGATACCCGGGGCATCCGCCTGTCCAAAAGGCAAAAGGGCATCACCGTGAGGGAACTGAGAAACCGGGGCTTAAGGCCGGAAGACCTGACCGGTCTTCTTCTCCATCTGGCAGGAGGACTTCCGGAACTGAGGCCGGTGTCCCTTGAGGAAGCGCTGGAAGATTTTCCTTTTGAAAAACTGACCGCTTTACAAAAGAAACACATTGTGCTCCCGGTGTCATAAAATAAAAAGGGCTGTGAAGAAAATGATTTACATTTCTTCACAGCCTTTTTTTATGGCTTCTCTTTGACGGTAAGCGTTCCGCCGTTTTGGTCATCTTGAGCGGGGACGCCGGTATGGGCGGTAAGGACTTGGAGCTCTATTGAAACGCCGAGCCTGAAAATTTCCTGCTCCCATGCTGCTTGTGCCCCTGGGGACGTGAGATTTCTCCACTCCGCTGCGAAACGGTCAAAATGATGGGGTGGAGTCATTTGTATTTCCGCCACCGATATTCTCTGCTTCAGGCACTTTTTTTATTTTCTCACTCATCTCCACCGGGTGGGGATTTTTTGATGGAGTGGGGGATGGCTGCTGGCGGGAATGGGAGAATTTCAGAGCATGCCTTGGATAGAGCATCCTGTATTTTATCAGTAAATATCGAGCTTTTTTAAGCTTATTCATTTTCGCCTTTCCGATACCAAACAAACTTTTTTCGTTGTAAGCAAGTGGGGGTATGTGGTAGAATGTGGGTAAATGTGGAGGAGGTGGAAGAAATATGTTCATGAATGAGTATTCTCATACTATTGACAGCAAAGGACGTATGATTCTTCCAGCCAAATTCAGGGAGGAACTGGGAAACAGCTTTGTGCTGGCACCGGGTCTTGATACCTGTCTCTGCATTTACCCCAGGGAAAGATGGGATGCTCTTATTGCCAGGCTGCAGAAGCTTCCTTTTACCAATCACAAGGTAAGAAAGATTATGCGTCATCTCATCGGACGGGGAACTGAAATGGAATGTGACAAGCAGGGGAGGATTCTGATTCCCCAGCATCTCCGCACCTTTGCTCAGCTGAAAAAGGATGCCGTTATTGTAGGAACTGGTTCCATCATTGAAATCTGGGATCCGGTGCTTCTTGATGCGGATGAAAACGGAGAAGAATCGATGGCAGATATAGCCGATTCTCTGGATCTGCCGTTAAATTTTGACTTATAAGGGGAGGGTTTCATGGAATTCCATCATACCACCGTACTTCTTCATGAGATGATTGATTCTGTGCTCACCGATCCTCATGGCGTTTATGTAGACTGCACCCTGGGCGGCGGCGGTCATTCCATGGCCTTGTCGGAAAGGCTGGAAGAAGATGCTCTTGTGATTGGGGTGGACCAGGATCAGGAGGCTATAGATGCGGCTTCCGAAAGGCTCAAAGGCACTGGATGCCGCCATCTTTTTGTGCGTGACAATTTTTCTCATATTTCTTCTATTCTCGATTCTCTGGATATAGAGAAGGTGGATGGATTTATTTTCGACCTGGGTGTTTCTTCTCATCAGTTGGATGATGGGGAGCGGGGATTTTCCTATATGAACAATGGGAAGCTGGACATGCGTATGGACCAGCGCAATCCTTTGACTGCCTATGAAATTGTAAATACCTATGATGAAGATGATCTGACCCGCATCATTCGGGAATATGGGGAAGAGCGGTGGGCCAGGAGGATTGCTCAATTCATCGTGAATTTCAGAAATGAAAAGCCCATTGAAACTACAGACGATTTGGTTCGTGTGATTAAGGCGGCCATTCCCGCTCATGCCAGAAGAAACGGACCTCATCCGGCGAAGCGTACATTCCAGGCTATCCGCATAGAGGTGAATAATGAGCTTGGCATCTTGAAGGACACCATGGAAGCCTGCGTGGGCCACCTGAAAGTGGGGGGACGGCTGGGGGTAATTACCTTCCAGTCCCTGGAAGACCGGATTATTAAAAATACGTTTCGGGAAATGGAAAGAGACTGCATATGCCCGCCGGATCTGCCGGTGTGTGTATGCCATCACCACAGGACGGTGAAGAGTCTGGGAAAGGCCATCAAACCGTCAGACCGGGAAGTGGAGGAAAATCCGCGGGCCCGGAGTGCGGTGCTCAGGGTGGTTGAAAAAGTATAGGAAATAGTTTCCGCTGATTTAGATTTTATGATTAAGGAAGCGCTGATTCCATAAGGTTATTTGAAATTATGGGTCTTTAAAGGATGCTTCCTGCATGGGGAGAGATGTTTTATGATATCGCAGAATGTACAAATGATGGATTATATGGCTTCCATGCCTCAGGACATTGCTGTTCCCCGGCAAAGGGAGAGGGAAGAATCTTCATCCCGCAGTTTATTTCATAATGTCATTCTGGGGATTATCATGATTCTGATGCCCTTCCTGGCAAGTACCATTTTAAATGGCGTCAATGTGCAGGCGGAATATCATATGCAGCAGGTACGGGCGGAAGTAATGAATCTGGAAAAAGAAAATTCAGTGCTGAAACTGGAGGTATCAAGGCTCAATGCGCCGGTACGCATACAGAAACTGGCAGAAACAAAGCTGGGCATGCGCCTTCCCGTGCGTAATGTGTATGGCGGTGTGGAAGCACAAAAGGCCGGCGCAGCAGCGAAAACAGTTTCTGCTCCGGCAAAGAAAGCAGTTCGGTAGCTGCTAAGAGACCTACTGATTCATTTTGTCATGGAATCGGCGCAGGCTGCTCTGAAAGCGCCGGCTGCGTAAAAAGTGAATTAGAATTATAAAATCAGCGGCCTTTTTTTAAGGCCGCTATTGTGCTTCAAGGGGATTTAAGCTATCATAAATAATGACGCTTAATTGAAAATTATGCAGAGGTGATTCATTTTGAAAACATTATCAGAATTGATTCGTATGACCCCGGTGGAGAAAGTGCTGGGTTCTGCGGATGTTGAAATTAAAGATGTAACAGCTGATTCCCGCAAGGTGGTGGAAGGCGGTTTATTTATCTGCCTTTCCGGTGCCCATGTGGATGGCCATGACTTTGTCAAGGCAGCTGTAGAAAAGGGTGCTGCTGCCATTGTGGCTTCCCGGGATATAGATGTGCCGTCTTCTGTGACTGTGGTATATGTCAAAGATACAAGGAAGGCTATGGAAGATATGGTACCTTTTTTCTTTGATTATCCCACAAGGAAAATGCGCATGATCGCCCTGACCGGTACCAACGGGAAGACAACCACCACCCATGTGGCAGCTCATATTCTTCACCATGCCGGCCATAAGACAGGTGTCATCGGTACCATTCATGCCCTCATCGGTGATAAGGAAATCCCAACCCACAATACGACGCCTGATGTGATCGATCTGGACCGCATTCTGGCCCGCATGGCGGAGGAAAAAGTGGAGTACGTGTGCATGGAAGTTTCTTCCCATTCCCTGGTCCTTGGCCGTGTGGCAGGCTGTGAATTCGACGATGCCGTATTTACCAACCTTACGGAAGACCATTTGGATTTCCATAAGACCATGGATAATTATGCAAAGGCCAAGGCTATCCTTTTCCATATGGTATCAGCTAAAGGACAGACAAAGAAAGGCAAGTCTGCCTGGGTCAATATGGACGATCCCTATGCCCACGTAATGGAAGAAGGGGTGGATGATAGAAATATCTGCGCTCTTCATACCTATAGCATGATCCATCCCGAAGCAGATCTTTACGCCCATGACATTCATTTCACCGGGAAGTCTTCTTCCTTTAAAGTGACCTATGAGGGAAAGGATTATGATTTTGAAACCAGACTGGCCGGACGTTTTAACGTTTACAATACTCTTGGTGCTGTAGGTGCCTGCCTTTCGGAAGGCGTTCCCATGGAGACCATTGTGGAGGGGATGAAGGACTTCAAGAGTGTTCCCGGTCGTTTTGAGCTGATTGATGAAGGCCAGCCTTTTACGGTGGTGGTGGACTATGCCCATACACCGGACGGACTGGAAAAGATTCTGACCACGGCAGAGGAAATTACAAAAGGACGAATTATTGTGGTCTTTGGCTGTGGCGGCGACAGGGACAGGATGAAGCGCCCTATTATGGGCCGCATTGCTGCCAGAAATGCCGATATTGCCCTGGTAACCAGTGACAATCCGCGCACCGAGGACCCCGCTTCCATTGTGAAGGAAGTAGCTGCCGGCGTGGAGGAAGTGAAGAAGGAAAAGCCCTCCCTTTCTTATGAAGTCATTGTGGACCGTAGAAGTGCCATCTGCCGGGCCATTGAACTGGCCAAGCCGGGAGACATTGTGCTGATTGCCGGTAAAGGACATGAAAATTACCAGATTTTAAAGGACAAAACCATTCATTTTGATGACAGGGAAGAAGCCAGAAAGGCACTGAAACTGAAGGAGAAATAAAATGGCATCATTTACACTGGAGGAAATAGAAAAAGCCACAGGAGCATCTCTTCTGCAGAAGGGAGAGGACGCATTTGTGGAGGGGGTAAGTACCGATACCCGTACCATTTCCCGGGGCGAACTTTTCATCGCTCTCATTGGTGAAAATTTCAACGGTCATGAATTTCTGAAACGAGCGGTTCTTTCCGGGGCATCGGCAGTGATGATTTCTGATGCTTCCTACGGGAAGGATATAGATGCCCATGTATCCGTTTTTCTGGTGAAAGACACAAAGAAGGGTCTGGAAGATCTGGCCCATTTCCACCGGATGCGTTTTCAGGTGCCCGTAATCGGAGTCACCGGTTCCAACGGAAAAACTACCACCAAGGACATGATTACGTCCATCCTCCGCACCCGTTTCCATGTGACCGCTACGGAGAAGAATTTCAATAATGAAATCGGTCTTTCCATGACCCTTCTTTCTATGACTGCCGAAACAGAGGTGTGCGTGGTGGAAATGGGCATGCGGGGCTTTGGCCAGATTGCAGAGCTCTGCACCATTGCGTCTCCCACTATGGGGGTCGTAACCAATGTGGGGACATCCCATATCGGTATCCTGGGAAGCCAAGATAACATTGCCAAAGCGAAGAAAGAACTGATCGATGCACTTCCTGCCGATGGCACGGCTATCCTGAATGGCGATGACGAACGAGTCAGCGTTATGGGGAAGGGCTTTGCAGGTCGGATTGTCCGCTACGGTATGAACGGCCGGTATACGGTACGGGGCAGCGATGTTCGTTTCGAAGAAGAGGATACCCGCTATACCTGTACCTGCTTTGACGAAGCCTTCAAGGTGAAACTTCATCTTCTCGGCATTCATAATGTATATGATGCCCTGGCTGCTACAGCTGCAGCCCGGGTGCTTGGCGTGGATACGGGAAAAATCCAGAAGGCTCTCGGTGAGTTCCGCCCTGCCGATCAGCGGCAGTCTGTGGTAAACATAGGGGGCATCACCGTTCTTGACGATTCTTATAATGCCAACCCGCTGTCCATGGAAATGGCTTTCCGCTCTGCGAAGCAGATTGCAGGGAACCATTATTTCCTTGTGCTGGGGGACATGGGCGAATTGGGCCGCTTTGAAGAAAAACTGCATTATGAAACAGGAGTGAAAGCCGGAAAAATCGGATTTGACGGTCTAATTACGGTGGGACCGCTTTCCCGTTTCCTCGCCAAAGGCGCAGAAGAGGCAGGCATGAAGACTGTCGTGACCTGCGATACCTGCGAGGAAGCAGCGGAAAAGCTGATGAAGATGGCAGCGCCCGGTGATGTGGTGCTTGTGAAAGGTTCCCATTACATGCATATGGAAAGGATTCCTGCTGTTTTGAGGGGAGAAAAAGCATAGGATGGAAAGTAATTATTTGATTTATCTGGCGGAATCAGCGGTGCTTACCGTGATTCTTGGATTTTTTGCCATTCCGCTTTTGAAAAAATTAAAGGCTCGTCAGTCCATCAGGGAAGAAGGACCGAAGTCTCACCGGATTAAGAGCGGTACGCCTACCATGGGCGGACTGTTCATGCTTCTTTCCGCAGTGCTGGTGGTTATTTTCAATAAAATGATTGACCCCTCGGTCCTGTGGCTTTTATTTCTTACGCTGGGCCATGGCCTTCTTGGCTTTCTTGATGATTTTATCAAGGCGGAAAAGAAAAGAAACCTGGGCCTTACGGCAAAGCAGAAGATGCTTGGCCAGATTATCCTAGCCGTTCTTTTCTGCTGGGGCGTCGTGGATACGCTTCATCTGCCCTATTCCATAGCTATTCCTTTTACCCATACGGATATTTCCATCGGCCTTTTGTACTATCCCTTCGTGGTCCTTGTTATTGTGGGCGCATCCAATGCGGTGAACCTCACTGACGGTCTTGATGGACTGGCTTCGGGATGCTGCGTCATTGCTTTCTCTGCCTATGCCATGTTCTGCTACATGACCGGTTTCAATGATCTGGGATATTTCATCATCATTCTGGCCGGCAGCTGTATCGGATTTCTGTTCTTTAATTACCACCCGGCTAAAATATTCATGGGGGATACCGGTTCCCTTGCCCTGGGCGGTGCGATTGCCGGTATTTCCGTGATGACCAGGACAGAGCTTCTTCTTATTTTCCTGGGCCTGATTTTTGTGCTGGAGGCTCTTTCTGTCATTATCCAGGTGGCTTCCTTCCAGCTGACCGGAAAAAGGGTATTTAAAATGAGCCCCCTTCATCATCATTTCGAACTGTCTGGTTGGAGTGAAGTCCATGTGGTATGGGCTTTCTGGATTTTCGAAGGAATTGCTGCCTGTGTGAGTCTTCTTTTGGCGATCCGGGCATTATAATCCGTTTTTCACGCCGATCTTTGAGGAGGCATGGATGCTTCCGCCAAAGACCGGTTCCACGGGAGGTAAATTATGAAAAGTGTATTGATTCTTGGCGCCGGTATCAGCGGACTGGGAGCTGCCCATGTCCTTCTGCGCCACGATGTGAAGGTGCTGATTTCCGATTTAAAAGATTCTATTCATGATAAAAAGGAAAAAGAGGCACTCACTGCGCTGGGAGCTGTTTTCCGGTTTGGGCCGCAGTCCGTCGATCTTCTGGACGGGGTGGATACGGTGGTCGTTTCTCCGGTGATTCCAAGGGAAAATCCCATTGTATCTGAAGCTTTCAACCGTCATATTGACGTTATTAGCGAAGTGGAACTGGCTTATCGCGTCACAAAGGCGCCAATCCTTGCCATTACAGGCACCAACGGGAAAACTACCACCACTACTCTTCTGGGGAGTATGGTGAGCAGAAGTGGTAAACCTTTTGCCCTGGCAGGAAACCTTGGCATTTCTTTAAGCCGGGAAGCGGAACTGGTGCCAGCTGATGGTGTGATTGCGGCAGAAGTATCCAGCTTCCAGCTGGAATTTATCAAAACCTTCAAGCCCAGGGCTGCTGTGATTTTGAATATTACGCCGGACCATCTGGAACGGCATCATACCATGGAAGCCTATGTGGCAGCCAAAGCCCGGATTTTTGAAAATATGGACAATTCCGACTGCCTTCTGTTAAATGATGATGATGCCTATACCCCTGCCCTTAGAAAGAAGGCGGAAACCCACACCCATGTATGCCTTCTTTCCACATCCCATAAAGTGGAGGAAGGAGCCTTCCTTGACGGAGATACACTGGTCCTTCGCAGAAAGGGAAAGGAAATTCGTCTCTGTTCTGTGAAGGAATTGAAGCTGAAGGGCATGCAGAACTATGAAGATGTGCTGGCTGCGTCCTTCCTGGCTTATGAAGGGGGCGTTCCGGTGGATGTGATCGTGTCTGCCATGAAGGATTTTTCGTCCCTTCCTAACCGGATTGAATATGTACGGACACTGCATGATGTGGAATACTATAATGACTCTAAAGCCACCAATACGGATGCTGCCATTAAGGGTATGAGCGCTTTCAACAAGCCGGTCATCCTAATTGCCGGAGGCTACGATAAGGGAACGCCTTTGGAAGATTTCATGAAAGATGTCAAAAAGCATACAAAACATCTGATTCTTCTGGGAGCGGCAGCCGACCGTTTTGAAAAAGCGGCCAGAGCAGCCGGCGTGTCTTCCATTTACCGGGTATCTTCCATGAAAGAAGCGGTACTGAAGGGGCAGCAGCTGGCGGAAGCCGGGGATATCGTCATCCTCTCGCCGGCCTGCTCTTCCTTTGATATGTATCACAATATGGAAGAACGAGGCATGGATTTCAAGCGTATTGTTAAAAGTCTTACCTGATGGGAGCAGTCATGAAGCGAGTTATACTATCCGGCGGCGGCACAGGCGGTCATATTTATCCTGCCATTACCATTGCCAGAGAACTGTCAAAACTGGATGATGTGGAATTCCTTTTTGTGGGCACTCCAAATGGCATGGAATCAAGAATCATTCCGAAGGAAGGCTATAAATTTGCTTCCATTCCGGCCTATGGACTGAAACGGTCCTTTACACTGAAAAATCTTTCTATCCTTATGAAGACAGCAGGCAGTCTCTTCAAGGCCCGGTCCATTTTGAAGCATTTTCATCCCGATGTGGTAATCGGTACCGGCGGATACGTGTGCGGTCCTATCCTGATGGCGGCCGCCTTGTCCCATATTCCTACCCTCATTCAGGAGCAGAATGTAATTCCAGGGATTACTAATAAAATCCTTTCTCATGTAGTAGATACCATTGCATTGGGGTATGAGGATGCGAAAGTTCGTTTTCCCCGTCCCGAGAAATGTATATACACAGGAAATCCTATTCGTCCTGATATTATTGAAGCCAAACGGGAGGAGTCCCGAAGGGAGCTCGGTATTTCACCTGATACCTTCATGGTGCTTATCACCGGAGGAAGCCGCGGCGCCCGGTCGATTAACAACGCCATGGCCGGTGTTCATGCCTATTTTAAGAATGATGACCATCTCTGTCTTTACCATGTTACGGGCACTCTGGAATATGATAAAATAATAGAGAAAGTGCATGCGGATAAAGAAGGCAGGGTAGGAAAAGCAGGAAGGATTATCAAATATGAGTACCATATGCCAAGGGCTTTGGCAGCAGCGGATCTGATTATCTGCCGCGCCGGCGCCGTAAGCCTTGCAGAGCTGGCAGCCAGGGGCCTTCCGGCTATCCTGATTCCCTATCCCTATGCTGCAGAAGATCACCAGACTTTCAATGCCCGGGTTTTTGTGGCTGCCGGAGCAGCCAGGATGATTGTGGACAAGTATCTGACCGATAAGGAGCTGATTCAGGATATTACCTACCTGAAGGATACGCCTGCTGCTCTGCACAGCATGTCAGACGCTTCCGCCGGGCTTGGAAGAATTCATGCCGGCAGGGATATTGCCCGTCTGGCTCTTGAACTGGCTGAAAAAGGGAGTAAATGAGATGAATTTAAAAGAATATACAAATTTTCATTTTATCGGTATCGGCGGCATGGGTATGCGCGCCCTTGCCGAAATCCTTCTGGAGAAAGGGTATTCCGTTTCAGGATCTGACATGGCTGATTCCCCGGTGCTTGAAAATTTCAGAAAAAGGGGAGCTTCCATCTTTATCGGTCATGATGCATCCCATGTAAAAGGGGAGGGATGCGTTGTCATTTCTTCCGCTATTTCTGAAGATAATCCGGAACTGATGGAAGCACGGAGAAAACAGATTCCTGTTTTCCACCGTTCTGATGTGCTGGCTGCCCTTCTTCTGGCAGGGAAGGGGATTTCTGTAGCCGGTGCTCATGGGAAATCCACCACCTCCGGCATGTTGGGACAGATTTTTTACGAAACCGCCATGGACCCGACCATCGTGCTGGGCGCCGCTGCTGATTATATCCACGGGAATTCCATCTGCGGCAAAGGAGAGTATGTCATCGCCGAAGCCGATGAAAGCGACGGCTCCTTTTTGAAATTTAAAAATTACATCACCGTAGTGACCAATATCGAAGATGACCATCTGGATCATTATGGCAGTGTGGAAAATATACGAAAAGCTTTTGCTGAATTTGTCAATCATATTTCTTATGATGACGGGGCTGCATTTCTCTGCCTGGACAGTGAAGGGGTCAGGGCCATTCTTCCTTCTGTTCACAAAAAGGTATTCACCTTTGGTCTGAATGAAAAGGCGGACCTTAGAGCGGTGAATCCAAGATATGAAAACCGCCTCCTCTGCTATGAAGCGGTGAAGGGAGGAAAGGTGCTGGGAACCGTGCGTCTCCAGGTGCCTGGTCTCCACAATGTGCGTGATTCCCTGGGGGCCCTTGCAGCTTCTCTGTACTGCGGGATTCCCTTTGAAAAAGCAGCGGCGGCCATTTCCCATTTCCATGGCGTCAAACGGCGCTTTGAAACGAAATTGAGGACGGAAAACCTTTGGATTGTGGATGATTATGCCCACCATCCCACGGAAATCAAGGCAACGCTGAAAGCGGCCAGAGAATCGGGAAATCACCGGATTCTCTGTGCTTTCCAGCCCCACCGCTATTCCCGGACCAAACTTTTGAAAGACGAATTCGCCGAAGCCTTTGATGATGCGGATATTCTCTTCTTTACGGATATTTATGCAGCCAGTGAGGAAAAGATTCCCGGTGTCGATGGTCATCTCATCCCGGATGCCGTCAGGGCACGGCTTCCGCATAAGGATATCCGCTATGTGGATAAGCTGGAAGATGTGGCCGGTGCACTTTATGACTGTATCCGTCCGGGAGATATGGTGATTACCATGGGTGCCGGCAGTATTACCGGTGTAAGCGAAAAACTGATTGCATTATTGAAAGAAAAGGGAATGCCAAGTGATAAATAAAGAAACCAAAGTAGTCGTTCTTATGGGCGGCCCATCGACGGAAGCAGAAGTTTCCAGGAATACAGGCACCGCCATTGCGGAAGCACTGGCATCTATCGGCTATCATGTGATTCCCATGGAATATGATCCCCATCATGTGGTAGAAAATCTCAAAGCCGCCGGAGCAGAAGTGGTATTTATTGCCCTTCATGGAAAATATGGTGAAGACGGTACTATCCAGAGCGTGCTGGAACTGGCCCGGATTCCCTATACCGGTTCCGGAGTCACTTCCTCTGCCATTACGATGGATAAAATCATGAGCAGCCATCTGTTTAAACAGGCCGGTCTGCCCATGGCTCATTCCCATCCCTATTTTTTGAAGGACGGAAAAGAGCAGGTGATTTCCGGTATTCTTTCGGAATTTTCATTCCCCATGGTATTGAAACCGGCCTGCGAAGGTTCCACCATCGGCATTGAAATCGTAAAAAAGAAAGAAGACCTGAAAGCTGCGGTGGATCGGGTCTTTAAAGTGGAGGGACGCATACTGGCGGAAGATTACCTGGGTGGTCATGAATTCACGGTGTCCGTCATTGACGGCAAAGCCCTTCCCGTGATTGAAATCTGCCCCCATTCCGGGCAGTATGACTACCATTCCAAATATACCAAGGGCGCCACTGATTACATCGTACCGGCTCCCATTTCGCAAGAGCTGGCCCTTTCCATGAGCCGCATTGCAGAAAAAGGCTACCGTATCTGCGAATGCAGCGGTGCCGTCCGTTTTGATTTCAAAACCGACAAAGAGGGACATCCATTTGTGCTGGAGGCCAATTCCATTCCAGGCATGACATCGACCAGTCTGGTGCCAAAGGCGGCAGCAGCCCAGGGGATTTCTTTCCCGAAACTCTGCGAAATGATATTGATGGAAGCAGGCCTTGATAAAGTCTGACAGGTCATAACTATGGATAATTTTAAAAGTTTTAATGATTTTCTGAAAGAGCAGCATGGCGGAAAAACGACCCCGTCGACCCAAGAGGTGCCGGTAGAACAGACACCGCCGCCTCCGCATCCGGCAAAAAAAAATCCCGGGAAGAGGCTTAAAAGGCCCCGGTTCAAAGGAAAGGCCTATGCAGCAGGAGGATTGGGAGTTCTTGCAGTGATTGGACTTTCTCTTTTCTTTCTTCCCATACCTCTTGGCTATATAGACCTTGAGGGGACAGAAGTGCTGACTACGGATGATGTGATTTTTGAAGGGCGAATCCGTCAGCCCGTGAATGTCCTCCAGATCAGCTCATCGGATCTGGAAAAAAGGCTTTCCAGAGATATACGGGTGTCTACTGTTTCCGTGGGCCGCCGCTTTCCCTTTGTTCTTGAGGTGAATGTAACGGATCGGGTGCCCCTGGCCATTGTTCAGGATGAATTCGGCTATGTTTTTCTTGATAAAGATGGCGTAGTCATGGATTCGACCCAGTCCATCAAAAAAGTCAATGTTCCGCTCATTACAGGAAAGAGACTGGGAAACCTTCTCCTTGGCGATTCGATAGCCGGCGGTGAGATAGACCAGGCCCTGGATTTCCTGAACCATCTGTCTCCGGAAGGTCTTAAGGTATTTTCTGAAATCAACATCGGAAATCCGGAGGATATCAAGGCCTATACCAGGGACGGTATAACAGTGAAACTGGGAAATGGCAGTGACATGGCTGGTCAGGCCCGCCTGGCGGAAAACATGGTAGGCGATGTCAAGGCCAGAGGCCTTTCTGTGGAATATCTGGATGCCAATTTAGCCTCGCCTTTTATAAAGCTCAAAAAATAAATAAAAATCTTTCTTATTCTATTGATAAATGTAGCGAACTTGCGTAAAGTATTGTACAATGTAAGATATGATTGAGAAGAAGATGACTGCTAATATGAATAATGTAAAAACGAGTCAATCTCATGACGCAGAAGATCCTAAAGGAGGAGCGAACATGGAACAGTCTGAAATTGCTAAAATTAAAGTAATCGGTGTAGGCGGCGGCGGAAACAACGCTGTCAACCGTATGATTGATGAAGAAGTAAAGGGCGTTGAATTCATCGCTGTCAATACAGAACTTCAGGTGCTGAATAAATCTGAAGCGGAAACAAAAATTCAGATTGGTGAAAAACTGACCAAAGGTCTTGGTGCCGGAGCGAAACCGGAAGTAGGCGAACAGGCTGCGGAAGAATCCAGAGAGGATCTGACAAAAGCCTTAACCGGCGCTGACATGGTATTTGTGACCGCCGGCATGGGCGGCGGTACCGGTACCGGTGCCGCTCCTGTAGCAGCACAGTGCGCCAGAGAACTGGGGGCTCTGACCATTGCCGTTGTCACAAAGCCTTTCAGCTTTGAAGGAAAAGTAAGAGCTAAGAATGCCGCTGAAGGCATTGAACGACTGAAGCAGAATGTAGATGCTATTCTGGTGGTACCAAATGATAAATTGATGAGCATTATTGACAAGAAAACCTCCATTAAAGATGCTTTCAAGACGGCCGATGATGTTCTCCGCCAGGGAATCCAGGGCATTTCCGATTTGATTACTGTACCGGGGATTATCAACCTGGACTTTGCCGATGTAAGAACCATTATGAGTGACCAGGGCGATGCTCTCATGGGTATTGGTATCGGCACCGGCGATAACCGTGCCAGCGATGCCGCAACTATGGCTATCAACAGCCCGCTCTTGGAAAGAAGCATTGAAGGTGCCAAAGGCATCATCATCAATATTACGGGCAATGAAGACCTGGGCCTCTTTGAAATCAATGAAGCTTCCCAGATTATTACGGAAGCTGCTGATCCGGATGCCAATATTATCTGGGGTACTTCCGTAGACCCGGATCTTGATAATGACACAGTGAAGATTACTGTTATTGCTACCGGTTTCGGCGATAAGAAGAAGTCTCCATCTCCCGCCGGCGGAAGCCGTTTCAGCAATGCTGTACGTCCGACACCGGGCATCGCGGTTCCTGAATTTCTGAGAAAGTAAAAATTTTCATCAGAGTTTTTACTTTCACAGTCCCGGGCTGGATTGATGCATGTGCATGGTACAGGAAAAGTCCGCCGAAGGGACAGTCGATACACAGAAAGCCACACCGCAGCTGCAGTGTGGCTTTTTCTTCCGATTTGGGAAGGGGAGGAATTGTTTAAAGCAGGTGATTTCTTCCGTTTCCCGTTTCCATCTTTCCAAGGAGAACGATTATGAAATGCCCATATTGCAGCAGTCCTGATACAAAGGTCACTGATTCCCGGGATACCGATGACGGGGCTTCTATCCGCCGGAGGCGCCAGTGCCTTGCCTGCGGACGGCGCTTTACTACCTATGAAACGGTGGAGCAGGTCCCTATTCGCGTCATTAAGAAAAACGGCAGCCGTGAGCTTTTTGACCGCAATAAACTTCGCAGCGGCCTGATTCGTGCCTGCGAAAAGAGAAACATTTCTTCAGCCCAGATTGAGGAAATTGTAAAAAGGGTAGAAAAGAAAATCCGCAATGAGTTGAAGCATGAAGTTTCTTCTGTGGAAATCGGCAACCTGGTGATGAATGAATTAAAAAATCTGGATCAGGTGGCCTATGTCCGTTTTGCTTCTGTATATCGGGAATTCAAGGATATTGGAAGTTTTATGAGTGAATTGGAAACACTGATGAAAAACCATAAAGAAAAGACCGATTCTGTTTCTCCGGCAAAGGAAGATAAGAATGAACATTGAAACCATAGAGTCAATTTTTAACGATCATGAAAAAGTGCTGCAGAAAAGCAGAACTCTTTTTCCCGTGATTCTGGATATGGCGGACATCTGCCGCAGGGCCCTGGCAGAAGGCCATAAAATCCTGATCTGCGGCAACGGTGGAAGTGCTGCCGATGCCCAACATATAGCAGCTGAATTTGTGGGTCGTTTCCATAATGAAAGGGTATCCCTTCCCTCGATTGCACTGACCACGGATACCTCCATCCTGACAGCAGTAGCTAATGATTACAGTTACGACCGGGTATTTGCCCGGCAGGTCGAAGGACTTGGAAACAAAGGCGATGTCCTTTGGGGGATTTCTACCAGCGGCAATAGCAGAAATGTCAATGAAGCATTGAAAACAGCCCGTCAGAAGGGCCTTGTTACCATCGGCTCCACCGGTAAAACGGGAGGGGACATGGTATCACTCTGTGACAGAGTGCTGGTAGTGCCTGATGATGTGACTGCCAGAATTCAGGAAATCCATATGCTTTCTGCTCATATCATCTGCCAGCTGATTGATGATCTGGAATGGAAGCAATGAATAAAAAGGCAATTTTTTTTGACCGGGACGGCGTTCTCAATGAAGATGACGGCTATGTTCATTCCATGGATCAGCTCCGCTGGGTCAAGGGGGCCAGAGAAGCGGCTGGTCGTCTGACAAAGGAAGGATGGCTCCTTTTTGTAGTCACCAACCAGAGCGGAGTTGCCCGGGGTTATTATGGGGAAGAGGATGTAGTCCGCCTCCATCAGGCCATGAATGAAGAATTCGGGAAATACGGCGGCCGGATTACAGAATTTTTCTACTGCCCTCATCTTCCGGGAGCACCGGTGTCCCGTTATGACAAGGTGTGCAGCTGCAGGAAACCAGCGCCGGGCATGATTCTGAAAGCCCTGTCCAAGTATGGCCTTGACAGAAATCGATGCTTCCTTTTTGGCGACGGCGAACGAGATATAGAGGCAGCTCGAAGAGCAGGCATCCAGGGATTTTTATTTCCCGGTGGAAACCTGGATACCTTCATTCGGAAAGTACTGCCTCCCATAAAGGATTAAAATGAAAAAAGACTATAAAAATATTCTGATTATAAAAATGAGCTCTCTGGGAGATATCATTCATGCCCTGCCTTCCCTCTATGTGCTAAGGAAAGCTTATCCGAAATCCCGGATTACCTGGGCAGTCCATCCGTCCTTTGCAGGCATTCTTCCGGGAAAGCCATGGATTGATGAAATCTATCTGGTGGATAGGGAACGGATACGGCAGCTGTCATACCTGAGGGAGGTACACCATGATCTCAAAGCCCGTCATTTTGATCTGGTCATTGACCTGCAGATGATTGCAAAGAGTGGGATTATTTCCTTCCTTTCCGGCTGCAGCGAACGCATCGGCTATCAGGACGGGCGGGAAGGAAGTTTCCTTGCCAGCCGTCCTATTTCCGGACCTCATAAAAAAGGCCACATTATTGAGCAGCTCTTGGATGTGATGCGCTACCTGGGCTGTGATGTTTCTGAAATCGAATTTCCTATTCATGATTATAAAAAAGAGCTTTCTCAGGTGAAGGACCTTCTCCAGAAAGAAGGGATCGTGGGTCCCTATGTGGTTCTTGTACCGGGAACCAGAGGAGAGCAGAAGAAGTGGCCCCTGTCTTATTGGGGAGAACTGGCCTCTTCGCTCTCAGACCGCGGGATTTATAACGTCATTTCCGGCACGGCAGGAGAAATGGATATGGGAAATCGGATCAAGGATATGTCTCCTTCTCCCTGCACGGTCAATCTGATGGGCAGGACTAACCTGCTTCAGCTGGCTGCCTTGGAAAGACTGGCTTCCCTTCATATCTCCAGCGATACAGGGCCTCTTCATATTGCCAATGCAGTGCATACGCCCCTGATTGCTCTCTTTGGACCCACACTGCCTGACAGGAGCGGTCCCTATGGCAATCCGGACAGCTATGTGATTATGGCCGATCATCCGGGTACAAAGGAATGCCGCATGGATACCATTCCTGTGGAAAAGGTATTGAAAAAGGCTTTGGATATATTGGAATCAGATATAGAGGATCATCATGGAACATATTACCAGCCGGAGCAACCGGTGGATTAAATGTGCTCTCCGTCTGAAGCAGAGAAAATGGAGAGATAAGGAAGGACTCTTTCTTCTGGAAGGCCTTCGCGGTACGACCGATGTGCTGAATCAGCAGGTACGGGACTGCATCTGCTTCATCGAGGATGGCCGTTTGGCTGATGACATGGTGGATGAGCTTGTGAGTCAGGGAGAAAGACTTCATTGGCTTTTCCTTTCTGTAGATAAGGAAATGATGCACTTTCTTTCCGGCACGGAGCACGGTCAGGGGATTCTTCTTCTCTGCAGAAAGCAGCACCATGATCTTTCAGAACTTCTTCATCCTCTGAAGGGGTATTATGTAGTTCTTGACTCTGTGCAGGATCCCGGCAACATGGGTACCATTCTGCGTACCTGCGCCGCCGCCGGCGTGAAAGGTCTCATCCTGACAGAGGGCTGTACAGATATATATGCAGAAAAAGTGGTCCGTAGTTCCATGGGCAGTATTCTTCGTCTGCCAATTTATGAAGGGGCTTCCATTCCTTTCTTAAAGGAATGGAAGCAGGTTTCCGGACTTCCGTTCTATGGGACAGCCTTACAGAATGCCAGGCCCTATAAGGAAATAGGTCCTGTCAGCCAGGCTGTTTTCTTCTTTGGGAATGAAGGAAATGGCATTCGTGAGGACATACTGTCCCTAACTGATGACAACCTGTATATTCCGCTGCCTGGCCATGTGGAATCCTTAAATGTTTCCATTGCGGCAGCAGTCATACTGTTTCATTTCATTGAAGGATAAAGCAATTTCTGATAATCTGCTGTGGTGATACCACTGCTTTTCTGCTGCTGATGGGTCTGCAGCATATTTTTGGGAAACAATCAAAGCACTTCTTCCAAGAGGTTATTATGGTAAAGAAATTAATTGTGAATGCTGATGATTTTGGAATACACGAAGCAGTGAACCGTGCTGTCGTCAGAGGCTTTGAATCAGGCATACTGACAAGTACATCCCTCATGGCTGGTGGAGATGCCTTCCAAGAGGCGGTGAAACTGGCGAAAGATATGAAGGGGATTGGAATCGGTATCCATCTGACTCTGGTAGGCGGTTTGAAAACCGTTCTGCCGCCGGAAGAAGTTCCTTCCCTGACCTGGGAAAACGGACGTCTCTGCAGCAATTATATGGAACTGATTCTGCGGGATATGAAAGGTCGTATCTCCATGGACGATGTATACCGCGAATGGGATGCCCAGATTCGAAAGATTCTGGACACCGGTCTGACCGTAACCCATATAGACGGTCACCAGCATATGCATATGTGGAACCATTTCTTTCCCATTACATTGACTCTTGCCAGGAAATATCACATTCCCTGTATGCGGGTGCCAGATGAAAAGGTCCTTTTTGGATTCAGCCCTGCACCGGGAGGCTTTTTCCGTTTTGCTTCGAAAAACGGCCTTTCTCTGATGGCCAGAAGCCATAGAAAAGCCTTAAGAAAAGCGGGAATCCGTACCAATGACCATTTCTGGGGTATGATGTACGGCGGGCATTTTTATGAAGACCGCATGATTTCCATTTTGGGCAGACTTGAAGAGGGCGTGACAGAATTCATGTGCCACCCATCGGCTGATACGGAAGCCATGGAAGCAGCATTCCATTGGGGCTATGAAGGAGAAGAAGAATTAAAGAGCTTGACTTCCATTCGAGTACGTAAACTCCTGGATGAAAAGAAGATACAGCTTATTTCCTATCAAGATTTACAGAGAAGCTGATGATTTCGGGCACTTCTCTTTATATTCAGGCACTGTCTATTGCAGGCTGAGGAGTGGCTTATATGAAAAAAGAACAACAATTTTATCTGGTGGATTTTTCAATCCTGCCGGAAGCAATCAAGAAGACCATTCGGGTCAAAGAATTATTGAAGGATGGTTCCTGTGCTTCTATCAATGAAGCGGTCCATAAAGTCAATATGAGCCGCAGCGCCTATTACAAATATAAAGACCATGTGGCATCGGCAGATGATGACAAAGGGGACCGGGTTGTAGTATTATTGATAATCATGCAGGATGATATGGCAGTGTTCGGAAGAATACTTCGGCGTATTGCCAGAGAAAAACAGGAAATCCTGTCTGTTAACCGGACAAAGATATCGGAGAAGCTGTATTCCTCTGTTATTACTCTAAAAACGAAAGAATCGGCTGATGATATTGAATCTTTGTATGAATCCTTGAAAGAAATGAAGGGAATCCAGTCGTTGACCATGAAATTAGGAGGAGAATTTAAATGAAAAATATTAATGTTGCACTCCTTGGATTTGGCACAGTAGGCAGCGGTGTAGCTGAAGCGATAAGAAAAAACAGCAGAATCATGGAAGATTCCATCGGCTGTCATTTCACCATCAGTCATGTGCTGGTTCGTCACCCGGAAAAATACAGGGATATGGATCTTCTGCAGGGGATTCATCTGACATCCTCCTTTGATGACATTATAGCGGATTCATCCATTGACATTATCATCGAGGTCATGGGAGGCATTCATCCGGCCAAGGAATATATTTTTGAAGCTTTGAATCATCATATCAATGTAGTCAGCGCTAACAAAGACCTGGTCGCCCTTTTTGGACCGGAAATCATGCATACTGCCATGGAAAACCATGTAAACTTCAGCTGTGAGGCCAGCGTAGGAGGCGGTATTCCTATTTTAAGGCCCCTCCATGATTCTCTGGCAGCCAATGAAATTGAAAGCATTGTAGGGATTGTAAATGGTACCACCAATTTCATCCTTTCCAATATGGATGACAGCGGTGTCAGCTATGGCGATGCTCTCCGGGTAGCCCAGAAGAAAGGGTATGCTGAAGCAGATCCCACCAATGACGTGGCGGGTTATGATGCTGCCCGGAAACTGGCCATTCTGGCATCCATCGGCTTTCATGCCAATGTCACCTTTGACGACGTGCTGGTGGAAGGTATTGAAAAGATTTCCCAGAACGATGTACAGTATGCCAGCGAAATGGGATATACCATCAAGCTTCTGGCTGTAGCCATCCGTCAGGAAAATGGGATTGCCCTCAATGTATATCCCGCCTTCGTGCCCAGAAGCCATCCGCTGGCCTCTGTCAAAGGGTCCTATAACGCAATTTATGTGACCGGAAACATTGTGGATGATGTTATGTTCTATGGCAAAGGGGCCGGATCTCTCCCCACGGCCAGTGCCGTGATGGGGGATGTAATCAGCACAGCCAAGCATATTCTGAATCATTCCACCGGTACCGGTATGATGCTGACAGAAACGAAGCGGATTCCTTTCTACTCCTCCCTCAAGCTGGAAAACTCCTATTATTTCCGCCTCATCGTAGACGATGTGACCGGTGTACTTTCCCAGATTGCTTCCGCCTATGCCGATAACGACATCAGCATTAAGGAAGTGGTGCAGAAGAGCCGGATAGAGGATGCGGCAGAGCTTATGATTATTACGGAAAAAACGCCTCGTGAAAATATTATCCACGTGGAAAAGGCACTGCAGGTGCTGCCCTGCATGCGTCAGGTAGCCAATGTTGTGAGGGTAATGGAAGATGACAGAAAATAAGACATACATTGTAAGGGTTCCGGCTACGACTGCCAACATAGGCAGCGGTTTTGATACCCTTGGCATGTCTCTTGGCCTCTATAATGTGGTACAGTTCGTACCGGCAGAAGGAATTCCTCTTGTGGACACAAAGATTGAGGCCGAAGGGGAGGGGGCTGACCAGATTACCGAGGGCCTTGATAACATGATTATCAAGGCTATGGATGAAACTGCCAGGCAGGCGGGGAAAAGCATACCCGGTGGAAAAATGTACCTTATCAATCGCATTCCCTTTGCCAGGGGCCTGGGCTCCTCTTCCGCGGCCATTGCTTCCGGCGTGTTTCTGGCCAACATGCTTATGGGCGAGCCTTTTAACAGAAAGGAAATTCTTGATATAACCGCTGCCATGGAAGGGCATCCCGATAATGCAGCCCCTGCCATACTGGGAGGATTCTGCATGGCCCTTCTGAAAGATGGGAATGTAACGGCTGAGCGTATTGACATTCCCTCCCATTGGAAAGCAGTGGTCACCATTCCGGACTTTGAACTTCATACCGAAAAAGCCAGGGCCGTTTTACCGGACAGCTATCCACGGAGCGATGCTGTTCACAATATTGGCGCTGTTTCTTTCCTTATGGCTGCTTTCATGTATCAGAAACCGGAATATCTGAAACTGGGGCTTGATGATGTGATTCATGTGCCCTACAGGCTGAATCTTATACCCGGAGCCTCCGATGTGATTCGAAATGCGGAAAGGGCAGGAGCCTATGGCGCTACCATTTCTGGTTCCGGTCCTACCATTATTGCCTTTGCTCCGGCTGACCGGGCTGAAAAGGTAGGCATTGCCATGGTGAATGGCTTTGCAGCAGCCCATATCACATCACGGTACCTGGTCCTTGATTTTGATCACAACGGGATCATGGCAGTCTGATATCCAGACTTTTTCTACAGCCCAAACGGCCTTCCCGGCCGTTTTTTTCTTGATTCAAAAACCCGATACACCTCAAAAAAGGAAATTTTGCGGCCATTTATCGGGGACTCTATTGACGGGCGATAGTTAAATAGGTATACTTATACAGGTATTATCCCAAAGTATACTGTTTTACGAAGATTGGATAAGGAGTTGCTCCATGAATTTTGAACTGATTGAACATGCACTGCCTATGCTGCTGGTGGGGGCCGGTGTAACGATAGAAATCACCGCTGTCAGCGTGGCCATAGGTTTTTTGATTGGCCTTTTTGTGGGAATAGCCCGCATCTGCCAGATTAAAGTCCTCCGTATTATAGCAGCTGTTTATGCGGACTGCATTCGAGGAACTCCGCTTCTGGTACAGATCTTTCTCATTTATTTCGCCCTTCCTATCGTTACAGGACATCGTGTGGAACCCTTTGCAGCTGCTGTGGCAGCCTGCGGCATAAACAGCGGCGCCTATGTATCGGAAATTTTCAGGGCAGGCATCCAAGCCATTGATGTGGGTCAGATGGAAGCCGGCCGGTCTTTGGGACTGACCTGGTGGCAGACCATGTATTATGTGATTCTTCCTCAGGCCGTACGCAACATTCTTCCGCCGCTGGGCAATGAATTTATTGCTATGCTGAAGGATTCCTCCCTGGTATCTGTAATCGGTTTTGAAGAACTGACAAGAAGAGGCCAACTGATTATTGCACAGACCTACGGCTCTTTTGAAATCTGGACAACCGTGGCAGTGCTGTATCTGATTATGACACTGGCAATTTCTCGTGTAGTAGCATGGCTGGAAAAGAGATAATTATGGCGGACAAAAAATACTTAATTGAAATCAACCACGTGGGAAAGAAATTTGGAGATCTCACGGTTCTGAAAGATATCAGCATCAAAGTAAAAGAAAAAGAAGTGGTCGTTATTATCGGCCCTTCCGGCTCCGGTAAAAGTACACTGCTCCGCTGCATCAACGGCCTTGAAAAACCAACCAGCGGCAATGTGTTTTTTGATGGCATGCCTGTGAATGGTGAAAAGAACATTAACGAAGTCAGAACAGAAGTGGGCATGGTTTTCCAGCGGTTCAATCTTTTTCCCCATATGACTGTAATCCAGAACCTCATGCTGGCACCCATGAAGGTGCGTAAAATCAGCAAAAAGGAAGCCTATGACCGCGGCATGTCGCTGCTCCGGAAGGTGGGACTGGAAGATAAGGCAGACTATAAGCCATCCCAGCTTTCCGGTGGACAGCAGCAGCGTGTGGCTATAGCCAGGGCCCTTGCCATGAAGCCGAAAGCTCTTCTTTTTGATGAACCTACCTCTGCACTGGATCCGGAAATGGTCCATGAAGTACTGGATGTCATGAAGGAAGTGGCAGAAGAAGGCATGACCATGGTAGTGGTTACCCATGAAATGGGATTTGCCCGTGAAGTGGGGGACCGGGTCCTCTTTATTGACGGCGGCGTCATTGTGGAGCAGGGGACACCGGATGAAGTATTTAATCATACGAAGGAAGATAGAACAAAGCTTTTCCTTTCCCAAGTCCTCTGAGGGCAGAGTATATTCGTATATTTATGCAGATATTCATCATTGATATGGAAAAACGGGACGGCCAAAACCGCCCCGTTTTTCGTACTCTTTTTTACATTTCGGTTGACGGAATTAATGTTTTATGGTATTGTAAATCTATGCCCAATAAGGGCAATGTAGTAATTTTTTTAGGAGGAATTTCCATGAAAGGTACAGTTAAGTGGTTCAGTGCAGAAAAAGGCTACGGCTTTATTGAAAGAGAAGAAGGCGGCGACGTATTCGTTCATTTCTCCGCTATCCAGGCTGATGGCTTCAAAACACTGAATGAAGGCCAGAAGGTTGATTTTGAAATCATTGATGGTGCAAGAGGACCTCAGGCTGCTAACGTTAAGGTTGAAGGCTGATCACTTACTGAAGCTCATATAGCGTAAGTTTCTGAATCTGAATTTAGGGTAAAGCATAGGCTTTACCCTTTTTTCAATGGCAGAAAGGCATTCCACTCTTTATTTTTCTTCCTTTTATATTTAATTATTTCTATCGTTTCTACAAACTGATAAAAGTTTTTAATGATATCTAATTTATATAGACAGAAAGGATTGATTATTAGTGGAAATATAGTATAATAATTATAGAAGGATAAGCATTCAGCTTATTCAAGAAAGGGGGATTTCAATATGGAATTAACTGTTAGAGGAAAAAATCTGGAAATTACTGACGCACTGCATTCTTATGTAGAAAAACACACAGGCAAGATTCAGAGATACTTTGATAAGCCCATTAAGATTAACGTCCTGCTTCGCATTTCGAATATGACAAAAACCTGTGAGGTGACTGTCTTCGTTGACGGCATTATTCTCAGGGGTGTCGAAAAGTCCGATGATATGTACAAGTCGATTGATCTGGTGTTTGATAAGGTAGAACGGCAGATTCATAAGTATAAAACTCGTCTGGCAAAACGGTTTAAAGAAAGAAATACCCTGAGCCATCAGTTCGTCATGGAGAAGGAAGCGGCCTCTGCTCCGGATACAGAATTTGAAATTGTAAAGACAAAACATTTCAATATCAGCCCCATGTCGCCGGAGGAAGCAGTTCTTCAGATGAATCTTCTGGGTCACAGCTTCTTTATGTTCTTCAATTCCGAAACCGAAGCTATGGCTGTCGTTTATCGTCGGGATGACGGAAAATATGGTCTCATTGATGCAGACCGGTAATAGGAAAGTTTGAAATTTCACGAAAAAGAGCGGAATTTTCCGCTCTTTTTTTGACTATACCGCCTTAGTTTGATAAAATAAACTAGATGTGTAAAGCATTGGAATTTAAGGAATGGAATACTGATTGTATAAGGAGTTGTTTCCATGTTTGATAAGTTTTTTGACAGGCTGTTTAACGGATCCAACGAAAAAGAAGTAAAGAAGATTCGCAAGATCGTAGAACAACAGATTAATCCCCTGGAAGATGGACTGAAGAAGTTGAGTGATTCTTCCCTGGCTAATAAGACCAACGAATTCAAGGCTCGTCTGGCCAAGGGCGAAACACTGGACGATATCCTTCCTGAAGCCTTTGCAGTTGTCCGCGAAGCGTCCCGTCGCGTACTGGGCATGCGCCATTTCGATGTGCAGCTGATTGGCGGTATTGTTCTCCACCGCGGTAATATTGCTGAAATGTGTACCGGTGAAGGTAAAACCCTGGTAGCTACCGCTCCGGTTTACCTGAATGCCTTGGAAGGGAAAGGCGTTCACGTCATTACGGTCAATGATTACCTGGCAAAGCGCGACAGCGAATGGATGGGACAGGTCTATAAATTCCTCGGTCTTTCCGTAGGCCTCATTGTCCATGACCTGGATTTCCAGCAGAGAAAGATTGCTTATAATTCCGATATTACCTACGGAACGAATAATGAATTCGGCTTTGACTACCTTCGCGATAACATGGTTACCTCTCTGGACCAGATGGTGCAGCGCCCCCTTCATTACTGCCTGATCGATGAAGTAGACTCTATTCTTATCGATGAAGCTCGTACACCGCTGATTATTTCCGGCCCCGGTCAGAAATCTACAGATAATTACTACGTCATGGCCAAGCTGGTGCCGCATCTGAAAAAAGATGAAGACTACACCATCGATGAAAAACAGAAAACCGTGGCTCCTACAGAAGCCGGGGTTGCAAAGATGGAAAAAATGCTTCATGTGGAAAATCTGTATGATGCGGAAAATCTGGAGCTGAACCATCTTTTCGTTCAGGCCCTCCGTGCTCAGACCATGATGCAGCGGGATAAGGACTATGTAGTTAAAGACGGTGAAGTGGTCATTGTTGATGAATTTACCGGTCGTCTCATGTATGGCCGCCGCTATTCCGACGGACTTCATCAGGCCATCGAAGCCAAGGAAGGGCTGGAAGTTCAGCGCGAAAGCCAGACTCTGGCTACCATTACCTTCCAGAATTATTTCAGAATGTATGACAAGCTGGCCGGCATGACTGGTACTGCGAAAACAGAAGAGCAGGAATTTATTAAGATTTATGGTCTCCCTGTTATCCAGATTCCTACCAATAAACCGATTCAGCGTAAAGATCTGCCGGATGTGGTTTTCAAAACGAAACGAGGCAAGTACCGTGCTGTAGTGAAGGAAGTGGAACGCCGCCATGCCACCGGTCAGCCCATACTGATTGGTACCACCTCCATTGAACAGTCCGAAGAGCTTTCCCATATGCTTGATGCGGCTAAGATTCCTCATTCCGTACTGAATGCCAAATATCATGAAAAAGAAGCGGCCATCGTAGCTCTGGCAGGACAGAAAGGGGCCGTGACCATTGCTACCAACATGGCCGGCCGCGGTACTGATATCCAGCTGGGAGACGGGGTAGCCGAGCTCGGCGGACTTGCCATTATCGGGACGGAGCGCCATGAAAGCCGCCGTATTGATAACCAGCTCCGCGGCCGTGCAGGCCGTCAGGGGGACCCGGGTTCCAGTCAGTTCTTCCTGTCTCTGGAAGATGATCTGCTTCGTATTTTCGGCGGTGACAATATCAAGAAGTTCATGGAAAAAATGGGCCTTGATGAAGATGAGCCGATTAACAGCCGCATGGTTTCCAATGCCATCCAGAAAGCACAGAAGAGAGTAGAAGCCAGAAACTTTGATATCCGAAAATATGTCCTTGAATATGATGATGTCATGAATCAGCAGAGAAAAGTGGTTTATGAACAGCGCCGCCGAATTCTGGAAGGCGAAAACATGAAGGACCAGGTACTCCGCATGGTGGATACCATTATTGAGAAGGGCATGCAGACCTACGCAGATCCAAAGCTGTATCCGGAAGAATGGGATTTTGCAGGGCTTCTGAAATACAGCGAAAAATATTTCCTGGCCCCCGGTGAAATCAAACTGGAAGAAATTGAAGATATGAGCCGTGAAGAGGTGGAGGACAAACTCAAGACCATTGCTCATGAAACCTATGAATCCAGAGAAAAATCCATCGGCTCCTCCATGATGAGGGAACTGGAAAAAGCAGTTATGCTGAAAGTGGTGGATTCCAAGTGGATGGAACATCTCGATGACATGGATATGCTGAAAGAAGGGATAGGCCTTCGTTCTTATGGACAGAGAAACCCCATTGTGGAATACAAAGTAGAAGCCTATGATATTTTTGAAGAAATGCAGCAGGCCATGATGGAAACTATTGTGCTCTATCTCTACCATATCCAGATCCGTTTTGCTACCGATCCAGAAGAGCCGCAGCAGGCTCCCGAAGCACCGAAAGCAGAAGACCATCTGAAAGGGGCTACTGCCCACTATGTGGACGAAAATTCGTCGAATGACTGAGTCTGATATGTTTTGATTTATTACATACTTTTTACAACGAAAGAGAGATGATTATTCAGATGCTGGAAGATTTGAAAAAAACTTTAACAGAACTGCTGAATCATGAAAAAGAAATAAGGGATTCACTTTGACTTACCTCAGCTGAAGGAACGTATCAGAAGTTACGACGTTCAGATGAGTGATCCTACTTTCTGGAATGATGCGGATAAGGCCCGCAGAATTTCTCAGGAAGCAACTGAGGCAAAGGATGCCTATGAGACCTATACCAAACTTTTTGAGCGGGCGGAAGGATTGAAGGATATCCTGGATCTGGCTATTGAAGAAGATGACCAGTCCATGGAGCCGGAAATCGCCAAAGAGCTCAATGAAGTGAAAGAGATCCTGGATAAAAAGGAAATTGAACTCCTCCTTTCCGGTAAATATGATGAGAATAACGCCATCCTTACTTTCCATGCCGGTGCCGGCGGCACAGAAGCCCAAGACTGGACAGAAATGCTGATCCGCATGTATATGAAATGGGCAGAGGCGGAAGGGTTTGCGCTGGAAGAACTGAATATGCTTCCCGGCGATGAAGCCGGCATTAAGAGTGCTGAATACATGGTGAAAGGGAAGTATGCCTATGGTTTCCTGAAATCAGAAAAAGGAGTGCACCGCCTGGTGCGTATTTCTCCTTTTGATGCGGCTAAACGACGTCATACCTCTTTTTCCGCTGTGGATGTGATGCCTGAAATCGATGATGACGTGCAGGTAGATCTTAACATGGATGATGTGCGGGTAGACTACTATCGCTCCAGCGGTGCCGGCGGTCAGCATATCAACAAGACCAGTTCTGCTGTCCGCATGACTCACATTCCTACAGGTATCGTGGCAGCCTGCCAGAATGAACGCTCCCAGTTCCAGAATAAGGAACAGTGTCTTCGTCTTCTTCGGGCCAAACTCTATGAATTTGAAATGAAGAAACATGAGCAGGAAGTCAATGCGCTGGAAGGCGATCAGCAGGCTATTGAATGGGGCAGCCAGATTCGCTCCTATGTATTCCAGCCTTATACGTTGGTGAAGGATAACCGCACCGGAGTAGAAACAGGCAATATTCAGGGAGTCATGGATGGTGATATTGACCCGTTCATTGAAGGTTTCCTGAAAATGAACAAATTTAAAGCCAAAGCAAAATAAAAGGATGGATAGAATGAGGGCCATACAGAGCAGCGCCTTTAAAGTGCTGGCAGTCCTGATTTTCATCGGCGTAATCGCTGCAGGGATGATATCTCTGCAGCGGAGCCATGTGGAATCATCTGCCACTGCTGTTGAAAATGTATATGATTATTACAATATAATTGACAGCGCATCAGTTGAAAAGAAATCAGCGGATGAGCTGTTTTCGTTGTACCGGAAAAGCGGTGTTACTTCTCTGGCTGTGTATGATGAAACACCGGAAAAGCTGGTAAACCATGATTACCTCCGCATTTATCGAGGCAGTGAATTTGCATTCAGAAATCCCACAGCCCAGGGAATCTCTGATTCCAAAATTTATATCCAGCCGGTGCTGAATGCGGAAGGAAATGCCTATTTCAAGGAAACGAAAGAATATCTTTCTCTTCTTATGAGCAGCGATGATGTACGCTCCTTTGATGTGAACGGCGTGGAAACGCTGGAAGTCAATGCGGTGTACAATAAGTTTATGCAGATGGAACTGGGCATTTATGCGGAAACTGTGAAAAATGCAGCTTCTCATGGGTTCTATGTGGTACTGCGTCCCGGGAATGAAGCCCATGTGACTAAGGATTATGTAGATCTTTTTCTGAAGAAGCTGGATGCTTCTGATCGGGTAAGCGCCGTTATCTTCCAGGGCAAGGAAGTGCTTGGTTATAAAGAGTATGTGAACTATCTGTCTCATGAACTCAGCCGCCGCCACATTCCGATTGCCCTCATCGAGGCACAGAACCAGCTTGGTTTTGAAAAGCAGTCCGGAAATCTTGACATGGCAGTTTCTTCGGACTATCAGGTAGTCCGCCTCTACGCCATGTCCAAAGATGAACTGATCAAACTGGATCCGAAGGAAGCGGCTTCCCGCTATTATATTTCCGATATTGAACGGAATATCCGCATGAATCTGTTCCCTTCCTTCAAGTTCCCTCTGGATGGCATGACTCTGTCTGAGACGAATGCTTCCTATATTGCCGATGTATCTTCCCGACTGGAAGGGCATGGCTTCACCGTAGGAAAAGCTTCTGTCATGGAATCCTATTTCCCATCATCTCTTCTTCGGAGCATTGCCATGGCCGGCGCCTTTTCTCTTGTGGTTATGACGGCGCTTCTTCTTTTCCCGCCTCTTGGCAGATATGCGTGGGTCCTTGAAATTCTTGGACTGGCAGTCACCCAGGGGTTATTCTGGGGACACCACTCCCTTATGGTCCTTCAGCTTCTGGCTCTTGGCGCTGCCGTGTGCACGCCGGTGGTGGTAGTCAGCCTTTTCCTGAACTATTGTCTTAAAAGGAAGGATAAAGCCTTTGCCGAAATCGGCTGGGGTAAACTTTTCGCTGAATCTCTGCTGATTCTCTGGGTCGCTGGACTTCTTTCCCTGGCAGGCGCTGCTTTTGTGAGCGGTCTTCTGGGGGATATTCGTTTCCTCTTGGAAATGCAGATTTTCCGCGGTGTGAAACTGACTTTTGTTCTTCCGCTCCTTTTAATTTCTATTGTGTATATCCAGAAATTTCCTTTCTTCGGGCAGACCGTTTCTTCTGACAAGGATTTTATCCGCTTTGTAAAGAAGTTCTGCAGTGTCCAGATTCGCCTTGGCCTTCTGGTGGGCCTTGGCATTCTGGCAGTGGTGGGATATGTATTCATCGGCAGAAGCGGCAATAACGGGGCACCGGTGCCGGGTTTTGAAATTGCGCTCCGCCGTTTCCTTGAAAATGTCATGTATGCAAGGCCCAGAGAAAAGGAATTCCTTTTCGGCCATCCTGCCGTCCTTTTGGCCATGACTGCCCTTTATCGCAAATGGCCCCAGATTCTTCACTATTTCCTCATTGTGGCTGTCACCATTGGTCAGGGCTCCATGGTAGAAACCTTTGCTCATATGAGAAGCCCCTATGTTCTGAGTTTTATCCGCGGGCTTGATGGACTGGCGGCAGGCAGTCTTTCCATGATTGCTGCTCTCATCGGTGTCATGATTCTGGTCCGGCTGACCAGGTTTTTCGGAGAAAGATATGGCAAATTATAAAATCGTCATTTCCGGTTATTATGGCTTCAATAATGCCGGTGATGAAGCCATGCTTTCTGCCATTCTGCAGGCACTCCAGGGAACCTTTGACTCCCCGGATATTACTGTGATTTCCGGAGATCCCCAATCCACTGCCGCTTCCTTTGGCGTTCATACGGTGCCAAGGTTCAGCATTTCCGGTATCTGCCGTTCCATCTTTTCCTCTGATTTGATTATCAGCGGCGGCGGCAGTCTGCTGCAGGATGTGACAAGCTGGAAAAGCATGATTTACTACCTTTCCATTATTACCCTTGGAGTGCTGTTTCGAAAACAGGTTTTCCTTTATTCCCAGGGCATAGGCCCAGTCAGGTATCGGGTGATTCGTATTATCCTGAAGCATGTACTCAACCATGTGGATGCTATTACCGTACGGGATAAGGAATCCAAGGGATTTCTGCAGCGCCTTGGCGTGCATCGGAAAATTTATACTACTGCCGATGCGGTGCTTTCCCTTGCGCCGGCGGATCTTTCCATAGGGCGGAGGATACTCGAAGAAAAAGGAATCCCTCCAGAAAAAAAGAAAATTGGTCTTGCTATCCGTTACTGGCATCATTCTCGGGAATGGATGGAGGAGCTTGAAAGGACAATTCATCGTTTGGCCAAAGAGCAAGATGCCGTAATCATCTGTATCCCTATGCAGTTTCCGGAAGATGAAGAAGCGGCTGAAGCCATGGGAAAAGGCGATGAGGGAGTCTATTTCCTAAATGAAGACTTTTCCATAGAAGAACTGATGTCTATTATTGGAAATATGGATGTCCTTTTGGGAATGCGTCTTCACGCCCTTATTTTTTCTGCTCTCATGCATGTGCCTTTTCTTGGTATTTCCTATGATCCCAAAATAGATAATTTTCTGGCCCTTATTGGTCAGAAAGCTTCCACCTCTGTTCAGCACATGGATGGTGAGAAGTTGTATAATGATACTTGTAGAATCCTTTCTTCCGGTCTGGATGCTAAAGACTGGGAGAAGGTGGCTGCTCTTCAAGAGCGGGCCTGTGAGAATGTCCAAATTTTAAAAAGTCTTGTTACTCATAAGGAGGAAAATCCATGAGTCATCTTTCTACTGAAGAGACTGCTTTTCTCAAGGACAAAGCAAAACAGATTCGTATTGATATTTTGAAAATGATCACAAAAGCCAATTCTGGTCATACGGGAGGTTCTCTTTCCATCGCTGACCTTCTGACGCTTCTTTATTTCAAGGAAATGCATGTGGACCCTGCCAATCCTCATAAGGCAGACCGTGACCGTCTTGTCCTTTCCAAAGGCCATGCGGCTCCGGCCATGTATGCCTGCCTGGCTGAAAAAGGATATTTCCCCAAAGAAGAGCTGGATCATCTTCGTCAGGCCGGTCATATGCTCCAGGGACATCCGGATATGAAGCATACCCCCGGAGTCGATATGACTACCGGTTCCTTGGGACAGGGCATCAGTGCTGCCTGCGGTATGGCCCTTGCCAGCAAAATAGATAAGGCTGACTGGCGGGTGTATGCAGTCCTTGGTGACGGTGAACTGGAAGAAGGCCAGGTTTGGGAAGCAGCTATGTATGCGGCCCACTATAAACTGGATCATCTGACTGCTTTTGTAGATAACAATGGGCTCCAGATTGACGGCCCTATTACGGAAGTCATGTCTTCTCTTCCTATTGGTGATAAATTTAGGGCTTTCGGATGGCATGTGATTGAAACAGACGGCCATGATGTAGAAAAGCTTCACGAAGCGATTGAGGAAGCCAAATCCATTGAAGGAAAACCCACGATGATTGTCATGAAGACAGTGAAAGGGAAGGGTGTTCCTGAAATTGAAAATAAAGTGGGCTGGCATGGCAAGGCTCCTACAGAAGAAGAATGCGCAAGATTTATTAAACAGGTGGAGGCAGAATGATGGGTAAAGCAACTCGTGATGCATATGGCGAAGCTCTGAAGGAACTGGGTGTACAGAATCCGGATATCGTTGTTTTGGACGCTGATTTATCCGCATCCACCAAGACCCAGGTTTTTGCCAAGGCTTATCCGGATCGTTTCTTTGATACAGGGATTGCTGAAGCTAACATGATGGGCGTTGCAGCCGGTCTAGCAGCAGCAGGGAAAATTCCCTTTGCTTCCACCTTTGCCGTATTCGGAGCAGGCAGAGCATATGAACAGATCAGAAATTCCATCTGCTACCCGAAGCTTAACGTGAAAGTGGCCGTTACCCATGCCGGATTGACGGTAGGCGAAGACGGTGCAACCCACCAGATGCTGGAAGATATCACCCTCATGCGGGCGCTGCCTAATATGACTGTCATCGTTCCTGCCGATGCTGCAGAAACAAAGGCTGCAGTGAAATGGGCTGCTTCCTATAAAGGACCGGTGTATATCCGTATGGGACGGGCTAAATGTGAAGATATCATGCCGGATGACAAGCCTTTTGTTCCTGGAAAGAGCACCACTCTGAGAGATGGCAATGATGTGACCTTTATTACCTGTGGCATTATGACTGCCAAAGCGCTTAGAGCGGCAGAAACACTGGAGAAGAAGGGCATTTCCGCACGGGTTATCAATATGAGCTCCATTAAACCTATCGATGAAGAGGCTATTGTAAAAGCAGCTGAAGAAACCGGGGCCATTGTGACGGCTGAAGAACATACTGTGAAAGGCGGACTTGGCGGTGCCGTGGCTGAAGTTCTTGCCCTTAAGAAACCCTGCCTCATGGATATGGTAGGTACAGAAGATACTTTTGGACAATCCGGCAAGGCTGATGAATTACTGGAAGTTTATGGACTCACTGCAGAGCATCTGGTTTCCTCTGCCCTGCATCTGATCAGCAGAAAGTGAGGATTGGATGATTACATTTGATCATGTATCATTGCAATATGATGCTAAACATACTGCCCTGAAGGATATGAGCATTCATATCGACAAGGGGGAGTTTGTATTTGTGGTAGGCCCCAGCGGTGCCGGTAAGTCTACTTTTGTGAAGGTGCTGACTCATGAACTGGTTCCGGAGTCCGGCACGGTTGTTGTCAATGGAATCAATATTACCAAGCTGAAGAGAAGCAAGATTCCTTACTATCGGAGAACCCTGGGTATTGTTTTTCAGGATTTCCGTCTTCTCTCCGAGAAAACAGTGTTTGACAATATTGCCTTTGTCCTCCGCGTAACCGGCGCCAAGGGCAGGGAAATTAAAGAAAGGGTGAACCGGGTGCTGGACCTGGTAGGACTTCGCAATAAAGCGAAGGAACTGCCTTCCAAGCTATCCGGTGGCGAGCAGCAGCGCGTGGCTATTGCCAGGGCTCTGGTGAACCAGCCGATTCTTCTTATTGCCGATGAACCTACAGGAAATCTGGATCCAGTGACTTCTGAAGAAATCATGAAGCTTTTCAATGAAATCAATCATATGGGAACAACCATCATCATGGTGACCCATAACAAAGATCTGGTCAATGCCATGCATAAACGGGTTATTAATATTGAAGACGGCCGTATCATAGCAGACCAGGAAAAAGGGGGATACCATTTACATGTTTAGTTCTCTTGGCTACTTCTGGAAAGAGACTTTCTATTCCCTCTTCAGAAACAAATTTATGGCGGTGGCTTCCGTGCTTACGGTCACCCTTTCCATGTTTATCCTGGGTGTTTTCCTTTGTGCCGTACTGAATATCAATCACATGGCCACGTATCTGGAAAACCAGGTAGAAATGACAGTTTATCTGAAAGATGGGCTGAATACTGAGCAGGTCATGGCGGTGGGGAAGAAGCTGAAAGCCCTGCCGGATTTAAAGGAAATCAAATTTACCAATAAAGACCAGGCCATGGCGGAATTCAAACAGCGGCTGGGGGACCAGCAGGGGATTCTGGATGCTATTAACGGCAATCCGCTGCCTTCCTCCTATTCCACTTCTTTCGCCACACCGGCTTCACTGAAAAATGCAGTGGGCATTGTAACGCAGTACCCGGAAGTTGATTCTGTGCAGTACGGACAGGATATTATTGAACAGCTTTACAAGGTGGCCCAGGTTATCCGTATTGGCGGCATTATCCTGATCGTATTCCTGGCAGGTGCAGAACTCTTCATTATTTCCAATACCATCCGGCTCACCGTGTTTGCCCGCCGTCGTGAAATCCAGATTATGAAATACGTAGGCGCCACCAATGGATTCATTCGCTGGCCTTTCATTTTCGAAGGCATGATTATTGGTTTCATTGGTTCCGGCCTTTCCTCCTTTATCCTGTGGGAAGGCTATAAAGTGGTACTTATGGAGATGGCCCAGGCAGGACTCGTATTTATTCCCATGATTCCCCTCTGGCCTTTCATCGGTTATATGACGGTTATGCTTCTGGCAGCAGGTATTATCATCGGTATCCTGGGCAGTACCATTTCACTTCGTAAGTATATGAAAGTGTAACTGCCTATGAAGAAATCAACATATATGGCATCTTTTCTGGCACTTTCCATCCTTCTTGGTGGACAGGCCATCCATATGCCTGCCTATGCCGATGATCTGGATGACCAGGTGCAGGACCTGCAGGGGCAGATTGATTCTTCCCGTCTGGAACAGGAAAACTGGCAGCAGGTCATTGAAGATGTAAGTGCTAAACTGAAACAGATCCAGGCAGATCTGGATGCAGCCAATGCCAGACTGCAGAGCATTCAAACCAAACAGGCTGAAATCAATGCACAGATTGCACAGACCCAGAATGAAATCGTGAAGATGGAAGCCTATCTGAAAACAAGGCAGGATGTGCTGAACCGCCGGGTTCGTGCCATTTACATGCATGGCCAGCTGAACTACCTGGAAGTGATTCTGGGCGCCAACAGCTTCAGCGATTTTGCCAACCGGGTAGAACTCCTGAAGCGGGTCATCCGGTCCGATTACAATCTGATTCTTGAGATTCAAAAACAGAAAGCTGCGATTGAAGCCAAGAAGGCACAGCTGGAAGAAGATAAACGGCAGCTGGATGCTCTTGCGGCCGAAGCGGAAAAGACGCGGCAGGAAATTGCCAAGAAGAAAGCAGAACAGCAGAAAGTTCTTGATGCAGCAAAGAGTAATAAAGCGGCAGCTGCACAGATGGAACAGGACCTGAATGCGCAGCTGGCTTCTGTTAGAAATTTGATTCAGCAGCGTCTGGCAGCAGCGGAAGCTGCTCGTCAGGCAGCTCAGCAGCAGGCAGCCTCTGATGATGAAGGGGGCGGCGGCAGTGATGATAACTACGTTCAGGGGACCGGTGCTATGGGCTGGCCCTGCAGCGGACCTATCACATCGCCCTTCGGCTATCGCACCCATCCGATTTTTGGGACAACGATTTTCCATGCGGGCATCGATATTGGTGTAGACTACGGAACTCCTATCCATGCAGCAGACAGTGGTGTCGTTGTATATTCCGGCTGGATTTCCGGTTACGGTAATGCGGTCATCATCGACCATGGCGGCGGTATTTCTACCCTTTACGGTCATAACCAGTCCCTGGCTGTTTCAGAAGGACAGTCTGTGTCCAAAGGTTCAGTCATTGCCTATGCTGGTTCCACCGGCAACTCCACCGGTCCTCACTGCCACTTTGAGGTAGATGTGAATGGTTCTCCTGTCAATCCCATGGGGTATCTGTAATGGGTAAACAATGGAAACTTTTCCTTAGGACTCATTGGAAATCAGGACTATCCTGTGTATGCGGTACCGTTATTTTGAGCGGATTTGTCATTTTGGGCGGAGCTTACTGGCTGACTGATGGTCAGCCGGTGAGCTTCTTCCATTTCCTTCAAAATTATCGACTCGTGAAAAATAATTATTTTCGGCCCATCAATGAAGAGGCTCTCTGGCAGGGAGCGTCCAAAGGCATGCTGTCCAGTTTGGAAGATCCCTATTCTTCCATCCTTGCCGGAGATACCTATAATTCCTTCATGGAAACGACAAACGGGGAATATGGCGGCATTGGCGTAGTGATGGGACTTGATGCAGACGGCTTTATCCGTATCTTCAATGTCTTCGAAGGAAGCGCCGCTGAAAAGGCAGGCATTCGGAATGGAGATATCATCCTATCTGTGGATGGTACTGACGTGAATGATCTGGGACTTACCGGTACAGCGCAGGCGGTACGGGGGGAGAATGGAACGAAAGTGAATCTGTCCATAGCAAGAGAACAGAAAACCCTGGACTTTGCAGTGAACCGTTCCAATGTGAGTCTGCCTACGGTTTTAAGCCGTATGGTGGACGATCATATAGGCTATATCCATATTTTCACTTTCAGCAGACACACGCCGGAAGAGTTTAAGAAGCAGCTTTCTTCTCTGAAAGACCAGGGCTGTGAAAAACTGATTATTGACCTGCGCATGAACCCCGGTGGAATGATTGACTCCGTAGTAGCTGTGGCAGACCAGATTCTGACAGGCGGTACAGTGGTCAGCTACCATACCCGGCACCAGGGGAGTGAAAATTTCACCATTAAAGGAATTGAAAACCCCATGCCCATGGCTGTCCTCATAGACAAAAACAGCGCCAGTGCTGCTGAGATTCTGGCCGGTGCGGTGCAAGACAAGAAAGAAGGCATCATCATCGGGGAGACAAGCTATGGCAAGGGAACGGTGCAGGCTGTTTATCCCGATGGAGATCGGGAAGCATTGAAAATCTCCATTGCTGAATATAGGACAGCTGCCGGGAGGATTATTGATAAGAAGGGAATCGTACCGGATATTCCTGTCAAACAGACCGGTCACCCGTTCATTCTCTCTTCTGATACTGTTTTCCAGAAAGCAGTAGATGTGCTGAAAAAAGAAGGGAACAGGGACGAAACATAACCTTCTGTATGAAGGAAGGTACGGATTCATTCCTGCCATCTTCTTTTATAAGGATTTTTATGCGCTGCAGCGTCATGAATCTCCTTCCACGGGCCAAAAGTTTCGTTTTCACGATTCCCTGCTTGCTGCAGGCAAACCGCAGATTCCGGAAAGGCTGATTTCATCAGTTCTTTTCCGGGAGGACTGCGGTTTTCTTTTTCCACGTAAAGTACGAAGTGCAGGATTAAAACTTCTTTTCTCTATATTCTTCCCCGGCATGATATAATAACAATGTAATAGTCTGTCATTTTTTGAGTGAGGTATGCTTATGTTTATTGATAGAGCAAAAATAATTGTTGTCTCCGGTGCCGGTGGAGACGGCATGGTTTCCTTCCGCCGGGAAAAATATGTGCCCCGCGGAGGACCCAGCGGCGGTGATGGCGGCAGAGGAGGATCCGTCATTATCCGTGCTGACAGCAGTCTGAACACGCTGATTAATTTCCGCCGCCATCGCAAATTTGCTGCCAAAGCCGGAGCCAATGGCGGCGCTAAGGAAATGTTCGGAAAGAACGGGGAAGACGTGTATGTGGATGTTCCGCTGGGAACCATGGTTTATGATGACCGCACCGGTGAACTTCTGGCAGATATGACCCAGAACGAACAGCAGGTTACTGTCGCGAAAGGCGGCCATGGAGGCAGAGGAAATTCTCACTTTGCCACTTCCGCTGTCCGTGCTCCTACCTATGCGGAAAAGGGAGAACCGGGAGAAGAAAAGAATATCCGGCTGGAGCTGAAGATTCTGGCTGACGTTGGTCTCCTCGGTTTCCCGTCGGTAGGAAAATCCAGTCTCCTTCGCAAAGTATCCGGCGCCAGACCGGAAGTAGCCGCTTACCATTTCACCACCCTGTCTCCTGTTCTTGGTGTGGTGAGCCTTGATGCGGAAAGAAGCTTTGTGATGGCCGATATTCCGGGGCTCATTGAAGGTGCCAGCCAGGGAACCGGTTTAGGGGATGAATTTCTCCGTCATGTGGAAAGAACCAAGGTGCTTATCCACGTACTGGATGCTGCCGGTAGCGAAGGCAGGGATCCGCTCCGCGATTTCCACATCATCAATAATGAACTGGAGCTGTACAGTCCTGAGCTGGTTAAGAAAAAACAGATCGTAGCTGCCAATAAGACGGATCTGATCGATGATCCGCAAAAATTGGAGAAATTACGTAAGGAAATTGAAGGGGAGGGGTATCTTTTCTTCCCCATCTGCACACTCACCGGGGAAGGCTTAAAGCCCCTTCTGGAAGCTGCATGGAAAATCCTGCAGGAAGTCCCTGATGTTACCTTTGAAAATCCGGAAAAAGCCATTGTTTATGAAGTACCTAAAGATGAATTCCTCATTGAGCAGAAAGATGGCGCCTTCTATGTCAAGGGAAAGCGGGTAGAAAAACTGGTTAGTATGACCAATTTTGAGGACTACCTTTCCATGCGCCGTTTTGAAAGGGCCTGGCGTTTTATGGGCCTGGACAAGCTTCTAAAAAAAGAAGGAATCAAAGAGGGCGATACAGTGAACCTCTACGGCGTTGAATTTACCTATGCGGAAAACAGGGATTCCGCCGACGATGAAAAAGAATAAGGGAGAGAGTATATGTTAACAGGTAAGCAGAAACAGTATCTGAAAAGTGAAGCAGTCAGCCTTCCTGCCTATGTGCAGATTGGCAAGGAAGGGATGACCTCTTCTGTGGTACAGAGTGTAGAGGATGTACTTCTGGCCAGGGAACTGGTCAAGGTTAAGATTAACCAGAACTCTGATGAAGATATCAGGGACACAGCCTCCCTGCTGGCGGAAAAGCTGGATTGCGAAATTGTGCAGATTATCGGACGGAACTGCGTGCTTTTCAAGCAGAAAGAAAAGAAATCCCATTATGAGCTCCCCTGACAGCAGCTGCCGCTCTGTCATTTCTTCCATGAAACGGATTGTTGTGAAAGTGGGAACCAGTTCCCTTACCTATGACAATGGAAAAATGAATCTCCGCTTTATGGATCACCTGGTGCGGCAGTTATCCGACTTAAAGAACCGCGGTTTCCAAGTCATCCTGGTCACCTCCGGTGCTATTGGCATTGGTTTCCCGGAACTGGGCTTTAAGGAAAAACCAACATACCTTCCCTATAAACAGGCGTCCGCTGCTGTAGGGCAGGGCCTTCTTATGAATATTTATGAGCATTTGTTCCGCGAATACGGTCATGTGGTAGGGCAGCTGCTTTTTACCAAAGGAGATGCCGTGAATTCCAAGCGGTATCTTCACATGCATGGCACCCTTCTTTCCCTCCTGGAACTGGGCGCCATACCGATTATCAATGAAAACGATGCCGTAACGGCTGATGAAATCAAGATTGGTGACAATGATACTCTTTCCGCTATTGTGGCAAGCATAGCGGAAGCGGATCTGCTGATCATCCTTTCCGATATTGAAGGGCTTTATGATTCAGATCCCCGCAAGAATAAGAATGCCCGTCTTATCCACCAGGTGCCGGTCTTTTCCCGGGATATATTCCGTATGGCCGGCGGTGCCGGTTCTTCTCAGGGAACAGGCGGCATGTACACAAAAATCCAGGCTGCGGAAATCTGCGTCCATTCTGGCATCGATATGGTGATTGCCAAAAGCACCCTTCCGGAAGTTCTGGAACGAATTATGGATGGGGAAGATGTGGGCACCTGGTTTAAGGGAGAAAACGTACATCCTCAGCTGAAAAAGAGAGATATTATTATTGGTACTGCTGTCAAGGGGAAAATCTTTGTGGATGAAGGATGCCGTTCTGCTATTTTAAACAAGGGCTCCAGTCTCCTTCCGGTAGGAATCCTCGATACGGAAGGGGATTTTGCAGAAGGAGATACGGTGGCTGTATTCTGCGGCAGTGATGAGGTGGCCCGCGGCATTACCCATTACAGCAGAGTTGACATTGACCTTATCAAAGGACTCCATACGGAGCAGCTGAAAGGGGCCCTGGGAGCAGAGCCTCCCTATGATACGGTCATTCACAGGGATAACCTTCTGGTGATGAAATAAACAATGAAATTTTCTGAAAAAGCTCGATGGCTGATTTATTATTATACAAAGCACCCCAAAGGACGTTTTGAGCTGTCCCATATTCTGGAACTGCTTCTTTTCCTTACGGCGTGTATCATTCTTTCGGAAGTGGTGTTGTATGCATGGTTAAACGGATAGGCTTGTTTGGTGGGTCCTTCAACCCCATCCATATTGGTCACCTGGTGATTGCAGAAGCAGCATGGCAGGAATTTGAACTGGAAAAGGTTATTTTCATTCCATCCGGTGATACTCCCAATAAGGATATGCACCATATTGATAAATTCGATCGTTATAACATGGTGAAAGAGGCAGTGAAGGACAATCCGCACTTTGCCCTGTCGCCGGTAGAAAGGGATAGATGCGGTCCTTCCTATACGGTGGATACAGTCCATATCCTGAAGGAGGAATGGGGCCCTTCCTATGAATTTTATTTCATATGCGGCACAGACGCCCTGGCAGATCTCCCTACCTGGAAGTATAACAGGGAACTTCTTTCCTGCTGCCATTTCATATGTGCCAGCAGACCGGGAAATGAAGAAAAGCTGCGTCAGTCTGTCAACTATTTCGGAAAACTGGGTCAGGATAAGATTCATTTCCTGATTACGCCGGAATTGGATATTTCTTCCACCATACTGAGAAATCTTCTTTCGCAGCATAAATCTGTTCGTTATTTTATTCCGGACGGGGTTATTTCTTTTATTCAATCTCATCATTTGTATGAAGGACAAGATCATGGAGCTTAAAGATATACAAAAGGATTTAGAAAAAATTCTGTCTCCCAAACGCTTTCGCCATTCCCGGGGCGTTGCAGAAACAGCCCGCCATTTGGCTGAAAAATACGGGGCTGACAGCAGAAAAGCCTATGTGGCCGGATGGGTCCACGACTGTGCCAAGGAACTTTCCCTGGCTGATATGCAGCATATTGTAAAGGATGCAGGGCTTAAGGCCGATTCTTACCTTCTTTCCAGCCGTGCTCTCCTTCATGGTCTGGCAGGAAGTATTCTGGCTGAGACAAAGTACGGTATAGGCGACAAAGAGATTCAAAGCGCTGTTTATTACCATACTACAGGACGGGCTGATATGACCCTTCTGGAAAAAATTATTTTTCTGGCTGATTATATTGAACCGTCCCGAGATTTTCCGGGCGTTGACAACTTGAGAAAGCTTTCGGAAATCAATCTGGACGAGGCACTGCTTGCTGCCTATGATTCCACCATTTCTCATCTTCTCGACCAGAAAGCCTATATTTATGATTTAACCTTTATAGGACGGAATGATTTAGTTCTTAAAATAAAAGAGAAAAAGAATGAAAAAGAATAGACAAGGAAAAATCAGAGTAAAGAAACTGATTGTCTTTATTCTCATGGCCCTGGCTGCAGCGGTGATCCTGATTTTTGGTATTGGCAAAGGGGTATCCTATCTTCTTGGAAAAGTAGATACAGGGAATTCTCCTGTTTCCTATTACCTTTTCATAGGTGCAGACAAAGAGGCCGGCAATGAAGCGGATGCTATCATTTTGACTGTATGGAACAGCAGGGATAAGGGAGTGAACTTTATTTCCATTCCGCCCAATACGAAACTGGCCCGCCAGGAAAAGAAAAATCAGCTGATTCGCACTACCTTTTCCGAAGGGGGAGCAGAAGAGACCAAGAGTGCCGTGGAAAACCTTCTTCACCTGCGCATTGAAAAATATGCAGTTGTGGATTATTCCAATTTCCAAAATTATGTAGATAAAATTGGCGGTGTAGATCTCTATGTGGAAAAAGGCATGGATCACCAGAACCGGGAAGGCGAAACGGATATCCAGATCCGTCAGGGCTATCAGGACCTGGATGGTGAAAATGCGTTAGGCTATGTGCGCTATATTGACAAAAAGAACGGGGAAATCGAACGTATCCAGCGGCAGGAGCGTTTCCTGAAAACCATGATTTATACCATGCAGAACCACTGGGCACTGTATAACTGGTTTTTCTTCCATCATTCTTGGACAGCAGAGGAAACCAATATCACCAATGGAGAAGCAGCTTCCCTGGCTTATACTCTCTCCTCCTATCCGGAGGACAGCTTTAAATTCTCCATCCTCCCGGGTGAAACACAGACTATCGGTAAAGTGGATACATGGGTTATTAACCCTGTAGAAGTGCAGAAGACCATTGCACAGACTATAGGGGCCGATAACCAGTAATTAAAAAGGAGTTTGAATCAATGGAAAAAAATATTGAAATCATTTGCAAAGCATTGTCTTCCAAAAAAAGCGTACTCATCCGTGTACTGAATGTGCGTGGACTTACCAGTATTGCCGACGATTTTATTCTGGCTACGACACGCAATAAAAAACAGGCGCAGGCTGCTGCCGATGAAGTAGAAGAAAAAGCAGGTGAAATCGGTCTGCATCCTCTTCGAAGAGAAGGGTATCAGGAGGGTGACTGGATCCTTCTTGATTTTGGCGATGTGATTGTCCATATTTTTACAGATGAAGAAAGACGGCGCTATGACTTTGATACCCTGTGGAAAGAAGCGCCGGTAGAGGAGTACCATGAAACCGGCGATGACAATGAATAATGAAGATTCCGGACTGGGACCCCTGCACCTCAGGGAAAACTCTCTGGCAGAATTGACTGTTGCAAGAATATCTGATATGGGAGCCTTTCTGGATGCAGGAACCGGAACCACTTCCGATGATATTCTTCTTCATCACAGCCAGCAGACCAGGCCTGTAAAAGAAGGGGAAAAAGTAAAAGTCTTTCTGTATCATGATCCCCACCATCGTTTGACAGCCAGCATGCGGCTGCCCCAGATACCGGTGGGAGGTATCGGCTATGCGCCGGTTATGTTGACCACCCGTTTCGGCGCATTTATTGACGTGGGCACAGAAAGAGGTATTTTTCTTCCCTTTTCCCAGATGGAAGAAAGGGTGGAAACAGGGCAGTATGTATGGGTTAAAATGTATGTGGATAAAACCGGGCGCCTGGCAGTGACCATGAAAGTGAATGAAGATATTCGGAGTATCGCTCTTCCTGCCAAGGGAGTCAAAGTGGGTGATATGGTTACAGGCACAGTCTATAACAAGACCGGTGACGGGGTTTTCCTTATTACCCGGGAACGGTGGATTGCCTTCCTGCACCGGGATGAAATCAATAAACCCATTCATATGGGGGATGAAATCACAGGACGGGTTGCTTTTCTACGTAAAGACGGCCATGTGAACATATCCCTCCGTCCCCAGAAGGAAAAGTCAATAGAAGGGGATATGCAGCTTCTTTTGGAGTATATGAACCGTCATAATGGAAGCCTTCCCTTTACAGATCAGTCCGATCCAGCCCTTATCAGAGCTTCTCTTGGAATCAGCAAAGCAGCCTTCAAACGAGCAGTAGGACATCTTCTGAAGCTAAAGAAAATTTCCATGAAGGAAGGAAAAATAACCCTTTCCTGAGTAGAAACGATTTCCATACAAAAAGAGCAGGAACCAACAGGCTCCTGCTCTTTTATTGCATGGGAATGAATGAATCAAAAGGCAATGAATTAAAAATGACGATAAAGACCAATCACCTTGCCACGAATGGTTACATCTTTGGAAATGATTGGCTTATAAGCATCATTTTCCGGCTGTAGACGGATATGGTCGTCTTCCTTGTAAAAACGTTTAACCGTGGCATCATCATTGCCTACAAGGGCTACTACAATATCACCATCCTGCGCGTGATCCTGTTCAGAGACAATCAGATAGTCTCCTTCTTCAATACCCGCATTAATCATGCTGTCTCCCCGGACCACCAGAATAAAGCAGCTGTTATCACTGCCCACCATTTCAGCAGGCAGAGGGAAAACCGATTCCAGATGTTCATCAGCCACCAGCGGTTCCCCGGCACGGACTGCCCCTACAAGAGGCATGGGAATCATCTTCTTGTGGCGCCAGGACATATCGCCTACCACCTCAATGGCTCTGGAGCTGGCAGGATCTCTCTTAATAACGCCCAGCTCTTCCAGACGAGCCAGATATCCATGAACAGTAGAAGTGGAACGAAGGTTGACTGCCGTGCAGATTTCACGGACAGTAGGGGGGAATCCATCTTCGTAAATTTTCTGACGGATAAATTCCAAGATGCTTTTTTCACGGCTTGTTAATTCTCTGTTTTTACCTAATCTTTTCGCTGCCATTTTTGATTTCCTTCCTATCCTATAAAATATCCAGACTATCTGTGAAAATCAATCTATTGTTTCAGTACATTTAAAGTATAGTAACCTGCATTTATTATACAGGAAACATTTCATAAAATCAAACAGAAGTTCATAGAATAAATGAGCAGGCAATTATTTATTCCGGGAACATGCAATCCCTGGTCCATTAAAAAAGTCTAATCTCCTGTTCTATTGTACGAAATTATGTTTTGTATTATCATAATTTCAGAAATGATGTTCTGCGAATAGCAGTTTTCCAAAATGCTGTTCTTAAGAATACAAGTTTGATATAAATGATAGGAAGGAGACTTCAAGATGAAAAAAATAACTTTCCTTTTTATAGCCCTGGTACTTCTTTGCGGATGGGGCGTCAATGCTTCCGTATCAGGAGATTCCGTTCAATATGATGTGGTAACTGTTGAAGAAAATGATACATTGTGGGATATAGCAGCTCGTTGTGTAGATAATACGAAGGATATCAGACAGGTAGTTTATGACATTGAGCAGTTTAATCACATCACAAATCCCGGCCAGCTGGAACCGGGGATGAAAATCAAGATTCCTGTGGATTTATAAAAATATAAATTTCTTAAAAAAGCAAACGTTTATTCTTTCGGTGAAAATCTCTGCCAAAAGAATAGACGTTTGCTTTTTATTACGCTCCAGAGAAACAGGAGTTTCCATTTTCTCAGTTATCAAATCAAAACCTGCTTATTCCCACAAGCATAAAAAGAATGCAAACAAATATTCTTTTCACAAAGAAATTATTTAAAAGAATATCTGTTTGTGTATTCAAGACAGGTGTATCACTTTGGCTGGTTAAAAATCTTATCAATGGGGTTATTGGTAAACAGATCGGCCTCATTGATATAACGCCGGACCATTTCTACCGAACGATGACGGGTCTGCTTCATAATGAGCCGTTCTTCCACCCCCTGAAGTGCCGCATAAGTGGCAAATCCATGGCGAAGACTATGAGCACCATACATTTCCGGATTTAAACCAATGGAAGCTGCATATTTTTTCACAATCAGATTGATACTCTTGTCACTGAGCCGACGGGAGGAAACCTTACCATTTTTCAGGAAACTGCGAAACAGCGGACCTGATGTAATACCAGCCGCCGTCAGCCATTCCTGAAGGGCGTGGATACAATCCATGGAAGAATGAGACAAATAGGGGATGCCAATCTGCTGTCCTGCTGAGGTCTGGTCAGTCTTGGAATGGCGGATGGTGACCACAATGCCCTGGGGATACTTTCTGATATCCTCCACATCAAGGCCTGCCAGTTCACTGCGCCGGAAAGCACCCATAAATCCCAGAAGCAGAACTGCCCGGTCGCGCAGCGCCTGAAGGGAAGATAAATCCATGCGATGAATCATTTCCTCAATTTCTTCCCAATAAATAGGAGTTTTCCCTTTCTGTACAGTCCCTTTCAAACGAGTAAGACCGATGAGAGCTTCCTTCACAATCCAGGCCCGGCAGGGGTTTTCCACATGGTCCCCGGAAGCATTATAGTTTTCAGAAATGGCGCTGATCCGCCGCCGTATGGTAGAAGCCTTGGCATAGTCTGCTAAATCATTGATATAATTTACAATGGTTTCCGGTTGAGCCGGATAAGAGGTCTGATGATGATACCGGCACCAGTCGCAGAAATCATTCCAATCCGATTCATAAGCGTCAATCGTATGATTTGCCTTTGTAACCGAAAGGGAATTCATACTTTTGTCAGAGAGGCCCTCACTTTGCGAATTTCTGCTGAAATCCCGCAGAAAAAAATGATTGTCCATACAATCTCCTTACTGATGAAATAGTGTCCATCTTTGCTTTTTTTCTATTATACCATCTTTAGAAGAAAATAGGTTCCGATAACGCTAAATTAACCGAGATGCTCGATATTATCGAAGAAAATCGGGTGTTGCCCCAAATCTTGCCCCACTTCTGCGAAAAGTGGGGCAAAGGGGAGTAACGAACGTGTTACAAAGCTTTATCAATAATGGACACCAGTTTCTTCCTTCTCTTCTCAAGGATATGGGAATAGATATTGGTGGTGGTCACGATGCTGGAGTGGCCCAGCTGTTTGCTCACGAGCTCCAGATCTGCGCCGGCCTCAAGCATCTGGGAAGCGTAGGTATGCCGGAGGGAGTGGAAGGTTCCCCGGCCGAAAGTCTTATGGCACCACTTGCCGAAGTAGCGCATATTGTCCGGCGTCATGATTTCACCGTTCTCATGAGGAGCCACCAGGTGATTATCCCTGTACCAGGGGCCGTACTTCATCCGGTTCTGCATCTGACGGAGGTGCTGTGCTTCCAGTATCTTGTAAAGATTCTGGCCGAAGTAGATGGTGCGGGCGGAATTCTCTGTCTTAGGCGCCTGGAAAATCCATTCCTTCCCCTGCTTCACCAGAGTTCTGCAGATCCGGATGGTCATATCTTTCATATCCACATCATCCCACATGAGGGCGCAGCACTCCCCGAGGCGGAGGCCTGCATAGTAGGAAAGGGAAATCATCATGTAGAAATCGTGGCCCGGAGGGAAGTGGGCGAAAATCTTCTTCATCTCTTCCGGCGTGAAGCAGGCGACATCCTCTTCCTTCCCGGCGGAGAAAAAGCGGGGGAGGACGATATCCCTGGCGGGATTCGATGGGATGAGACCCGCGAAGCTGGTGGCATACGTCAGCGCCTTCTTCAGGATGGAGCACACCGTATTCACCGTGGCCCGGGAATACTTCTCATCCCGCAGACCGTTAAGGAGATTCTGCAGCTCCCTGGGCGTCACGCTCTTCAATTCCTCCTTCCCCAGGGCGGGAAGGATATAATGCTCAATGGCTGATTTGTAGGCTCTCACCGTATTGATTTTATAATTTCCGGCGGATAGTACTTCCGCATCCCACAGAGAGAAAAACTTCTCCACCGTCATCTTCGTGGCCAGCCTGCCCATCCGGTCCGCTTCCGCTTGGGCGGCATGCATAAGCCGGATGGTCTCATTCCGGTCAGTGGTGCCGACATACTCCTTCCGGACCCGCTGCCCGTTTTCATCCGTTACGTATACGCGGTAATAATACTTGGTACCGCGCTTCCTGATTAGATTCATGGTATTCACCGCCTCCGTAGTAAACAGGCAATTTATCTCTCCGATATAAAATAAAAGGACCGCTACATTAATGTAGCGGTCCAGTGCCCAACGCCATTACACGCTGTAGGCTGTTCACTACAATTAGTATAGCATAAATAACATATCTATAAAAATTTTATATTGAAACCAACTTGAAACTGCTTGCAACAAACTTGCAACCGAAAAGGCCCCATAAAAGCCCATTTTGTGAGCTTTGGCAAAATAATACTTGAAACCAACTTGAAACCTTGTAAGTTTCAAAAACCACGAAATCCAAGACTTAACAGCCGCTAAGTTTCAGAAATAGCCATTTTGCGGACGTCCGCAAAATCATCCTCCATCAACCTGTCGGAAATCCCGACAGGTTATTTTTTGCTGTTCGGAAATGCTGAACGGTTGAAAAGGTGCGTTCGAGGAGCTCGAAGCGATTTTTATTAGAATCTTCTGAAATTTACGAAGACGATATTTCTGTATCTTTTTCAACCCGGGGAGCTTCAGCGGATAGGCGGAAGTCGAGGCAGTGATCCACCTCTTTCTTTCCGGCGGCGAACTGCCCGATAATGGGGACCATGCGCCTTTTGATTCTCAATATTGGATTTTGGCGGTATCCGCATTCCAGTTATCAGGGAAGCCGATGGTCCGGAGAATATCATTTAGGGTGATGGAGTATAGACAGTTGCCCAGACGGTTCATCCGCTTTCGGACCGCATTATGCAGCGCCCCATATTCGGTTTCCGTTAAAAAGCACTGAAGCGTAATGAATACGGAATAAACGCTGCGCAGGTTTTCGACGGGATGGGAATCGTGAAGCGGGTCCCAGCGCCGGCAATTCTGGTAGCAGGAAAAGCCAAGCAGCCGGTTATTGTGCGCGCATACATTTCTCACGGCGTTTATATTCCCCATAAAACTGAGCAGGACTTCCGGCGGAAATTTCTTCGCATCCGGGATCCATAACCTGACGAAATTCATCATATCCTTTGCCACTGTATTTTGCAGATCAGGACGTACATCAGAAAGCATATACCGGAGAGAACCGAAATCCATATAATTCACGAGGACCCAGATGGGGACATCGTGATGATGATGGACATAATGGTAAATGCTTGTGCCTCTGGTCCCACTGTATTTTTTAATGAATTGGGACAAAGTGGAAATCACTCGCAAGGCAGAAGAGATTTTGTTCTGATCATAGCATTTGGGATTCAGATAAGCATAAGGGGAACGGAATCTTTCGGCGAAACGATAGGCCAAAACCGCCTTCAAATGCGACTCGGCATTCAGGATCGCTTCCAGAAAAGCTTTCTTTATTTCCTTGTCAAAGATATACAGATGCCATACCTCATCAAAGGTGGTACCCGCAGTGTAGATTTCTCCATCGCGGGGAAAATATTTACTGTACCCGTTAACGATGTTGTAGTAATTGTTCGTGAGAAGGTACAGCCGGGCCTTCTCTTCATTGGGAATAATCAACCCTCTTGAGCGAAGCAGAGCAAGTTGTTCATCAATCATTTTGAAATCTTTCACGAAAAAAAGCCTCCTCCCATAATGGAGAAGACTTTTCCGTACAGGCCCCCGTAGAGGTATCTGCACTCCTTGTGTATCTCCATTATATAAGTAAAAGTGACAACTGTCAATAAAAAACCTCAGCGCTACTGTTTAATCACTGAATACTTCGCTGCCGCCAGCCCGATGATGTGGATGGAGTCACGGCTTACTGGACTTCTGAAGGCTGCCAAGGGCGCGCCAGTCTTCTTGCGTGCTCACGCCTCTTTTATGCGTTCCTCGCAGAGCTCGCCCGTCTCCCGTTCCTGTTTCGTTTAGGCGGACGTCTGAAAAATCATCCTTCACCAACCTGTCGGAAATCCCGACAGGTTATTTTTGCTGTTCGGGAATCACGAAGGGCAAAAATCGGACGTTCGAGAAGCTTGAAGCGATTTTTATTAGAATCTTCTGAAATTTACGAAGACGATATTTCTGTATCTTTTTCAACCCGGGGCGCCTCAGCGGACAAGCGGAAGTCGAGGTAGTGGTTCACCTCTTTCTTTCCAGCGGGGGATAGCTTGCGGTATTTCTTGATGTGCTGCTGCTCAGCGGGAGTAACTTGTATCATAAGTGCTTTATCTTGTGCATCTACGTGATAATCGGATTTAGTCTTATATCCCATTAGCCATGCCGGGCTTACGGAAAGAGCTTCTGCTATTAAATCAATTTTATCCTGCTTCGGTTCATACTTTCCTTTTAAATAATCGGAAATTGAAGAAGCGCGGATTCCGGAACGTCGGGAAAGTTCGGCAGCGGTAATTTCTCTTTCGGCCATCAACATTTTTAACCTTTTGATGAGCTCTTCTTTCATATTGACACCAACCCTTCAATAAATTCTATTCTTATGATATACGGAAAACAGAATAAAATCAACTGAAAACAGAATCAAATATACGGAAAACCGTTGACTTATTAAACGAAGTGAGTTAAGATATAGGCATGATACGGAAATCCGTATAAACCAAGGGGGGGTGAAAACATGGCAGTAAAATATGATTACAGATATTTGAGAGGATTTATCAAAGAAAATTTTGGTTCCAATGATAAGTACGCAAAGTTCTTAGGTATCGGTACTACCGCACTTTACGAAAGATTGGCGTGCAATATCCCATTCAGACAGACAGAAATAGATGCTACTGCTAAATATGGTGGCCTTTCTGGTGATGACCTTATGCGCCTTTTTTTTACAAAGGAAATACGGAAAACCGTATAAACAAATATTTCCGGCGGCCATGAAAGCCCTGCCGGAGAAAGGAGGACAGTCGTGAAAGGGAACAACACAAATGAAAATAGAACATCGAGGACAATGAGAATCCCGTTTCCCCCCGATAGCGCGGACCGACTCATGGACTTAGAGGAAGTCAGGCTCAGGCTGGGGGCCACATCCATGGATGTGGTCATTGCACTGACTACATCGGGAGAGCTCCCCTGTCTCTGGATAGGCCGCAGGAAACTTGTAAGAAAGGTCACCTTTGACAGGTTCCTCGAAAAGCTGGAGAGCGGGGGAGGGGCCGTTGATATCAAGCAGATAGCCGTAGAAAGTGGATTCTACCACGCTGGAGAGTTCAAAGGGGCAAAAGGTAAGTTATGAAAACGCTGGTTACTATCTTCAACGGATAAGGGAGGAGGAGGCAACTATGAAAGACAAATACGTGAATGTGACCGAATTTAAGGACCTGCTCTACGATGTCTACGATGTCATGGAACGGCTGAACTACGCCGCGGGGCGCATCGAATGCGGAGATCACGAAAGTAAGGTAATGGAATGGGCGGCCGGTAAGCTCAAGGGAACCATCGAAAAGGCAGAGATGGTGGCAAAAGGTGCAGAGCCCGGCCACATAGCGGAAAACGAAAGCGCCTGCGGAGACTGCACCGATGATGTGAGGGAGGCCCTGGGCCTTTCCGGCGGTAAGGAAGAAGAACAGGGAAAGAAAGAAGAGGGCGGCCTCACAGCCCTTTCCACAAAGCTCCTGAAGGACAGGCTGGACGAGCTCATGCAGTCCGCCGCCGAGTGCAGCGTCAGCGATTCCCTTTCCAAAGAAGAAAGGGCCTGCTACCAGGCAAAGGAAGATGCCTATGAAGTGGCCCTTTCCCTCATTGAAATCAACGAGGAATGGCAGAAGAAGCTGGCGGAAGCAGGAAAGAAGGCATAGACATGAGAGGAAAGAAGACAGCCGCCGCCATGGCCATGATTGCTGCCATCGTCCTCACCGGCTGGGCAGCAGGGAACGCCGGGGCCGAAGAGGCGGGAGAAAAGAGGATCCCCATCATGGTGGAGGAAGGAGATACCATCTGGGACCTCTGCCGCAAGGTGGCCACGGAAAAGGACAACCTGGGCCGCATGGTTTTCTACACCATGGCGGAAAACAACATCACCAAGCCGGGCAGCATCCAGCCAGGCACAGTTATCACCATCGTCGTGCCGGAAAGGTAGGGGCACCATGAAAGGATACACAGCAGGAGATAAGAGGGCAATCATGATAGAAAGGGAGATGCGGGCGGCCATCGCAGAGGCCACCATGGGAGTGGTGAATACAGCACTGAAGCACAGCTTGAAGCCCAGTGCTCTCATGGCTGCCATGGCAGGGGTCATGTTCACCACCGAAAGCATTCCCAAGTCAGAAGGGCTTGCCACAGTGGGGTACTTCATGGACTGGTCGGAAAGGGAAATCCCTGAAAGCCAGCGAATCCGGTGGAATCATGGAAAGGAAGGAAACCATGCAGAAAGAAAAGGATAAGAGGCAGACCATGATCACCCATTTCCGGCGGATGGCGAATACCCACGAAGCTATGGCGGAAGCCGCACTTACTGCCGAAGTGCCGGGGGAAGAACAGGACAGGCGCCACCAGTACGAAAAAGGATACGCCGACGCCTC
>ULMP01031192.1_pt1 | contig 75988 bp, 73 predicted proteins | sample 1951681 | NCBI WGS metagenome assembly ULMP01 (sample SAMEA4835553, study PRJEB28245) | human gut metagenome | biome: gut microbiome; material: fecal sample | place: Denmark | collected 2008 | reverse complement strand
ATATAGATTAACAAGTTCATAATATGGCAAGACAAAATTTTGGATCAACAATTGGTCCAGTAAATTATACTGCTTCTAATAATTTGACTAATAATCCGTTTTATAATTATAATAAAAATACCATTACTTGAGGATCTAAATCGTTTGATAAAAACAAAAAAAAGTTTGTTAAACAACAAAACGATCAATATTCATCTGGAGGTCAAACAAATAATAAAAAAGACTGATCTAAATATATAGGAGTTGCTCAATCTGCAGGTAGTGCTATAGACGCTTTTACTCAAGCTAAAACAGATCCAAGTGATAGTCAAGCACAACTTCAAAATCAAGTTAGAGGAGGCATTTCTGATGCAGCTATACAATCAGGAAATCCAATTGCTATGGCTATTGGAGTTGGTTCCAAATTAGTAGATGCAATTGGTGCTCAAACTGGATTAAATTTAGACAATATAGATAAAGAAGCAGGAAAAGATGCAGGAATTTCTGGTGCTGCTAGGGGATTTAATAATCTTATGAATTACATCCCCGGTAATAGTATGATTTGAGGAGCATTTGCAAGTAAAACTCAAAATGCAGATGTAATTTCTGATGAAGTCAAAGATATACAAGGGGCATATGGAGATTCTTATGGTGATCTGGAATCAGCACAAAAACTTTCTGGAAAACGCTTTTTATTTGGTCGTAGAAAGGCTAATAAATTTATAAATGAAGCTAATGAGACCAATCAGAAAATGCAAGATATTGCTACTACTAATACTCTTAGAAAACAATCGGACTATGGAAATGATATAATGCAGCAAAATCTTAATAGATATGCTGGTACTAATTATATGTACAATGCAGTAGGAAAACAAGGAATGAAATTAATGTCCATTGAACAAGCTAAATTAATTTTAATGATGCGAAAAAATGTAGAACAAAAAGAACTACAAATATTTGCAAATGGTGGCGCAATTAATATTATTCCAGAAGGAGCAAGACATAGTAGATTAAATCATTTAGATGAAGTTCATGATGATTTTGAAGATGTGACTAAAAAGGGGATACCTGTAGTTACTCCTACAGAAAATGGTGATTTAGAACAAGTTGCAGAGGTAGAATGCGGTGAAATTATATTTTCAAAATCGGTTACTGAAAAGTTAGAAGAACTTATGAAAGATGGTTCTGATGAAGCTGCAATTGAAGCTGGAAAACTTCTAGTTAAAGAGATAATTAAAAATACTGATGATAAAACGGAGGAGTTGTTATAATGGAAAATAAAGCACAAAAAGCAGATGACCAAATATTGTTTGCACTTATACAAGACATAACTGCTTACTTACAAGGAAATTCTTATGGAAATGCAACTTCTATTGCAGCTATAGCTCAAGCAGATGTTGCTAGGGATGGTGCAGATCAAGATGATTTTAGAAATATAGTTAAAAATGGAATTTTAGATCAAAACCAACAAGTACCACAAAAAATTATAACTCAGTTACAAGATCATCCAAGTATTTTAGAATCTCTTATCAAAAAATATGGAGAGGAAACAATACGAGTTGCATTACAAAGTATTAATAATCCAAAAGGATTAGAAATATTTGGAGAATTGTTAACTGACTATTTACAGCAAACTAGAAAGTACGCTGAAGGTGGGCAATTTGAAAAAAATCTAAAAGAAATTGATATAGAAATTGGAGGTAAAGAATATGATGTAATTGTGTTTTCTACTGAAAAGCAGAAAGAACACGGTTTAATGAACGTTCGAGAAATGAACTCCGATGAAGGTGGTTTATTTGTTTATGATGAACCGCAGCACGTTGACTTTTGAATGAAATCTACATTCATCCCATTAGATATAATTTTTATAGGAGATGATAATAAAGTAATTTCTGTAAAAGAGGGAAAGCCAGAATCTGAAGATTTTATTTCTGAAGATAATGTTAAATACGTTTTGGAAGTTAATCAAAATTCTGGAATAGAAAAAGGAGATGAATTGGAATTTGATGATGATTTTGATGAAGATGCTCATCCAGAATTAGAAGTTGATAAACTGTACGTTATAGGTTCTGATGGGAAACCACAAATGACCTTAGAAGGAGGTGAAAGAATTTTTTCTAGAATCTCTACTAGAACAATGATTAAAAAAGCTAAAAAAGCGTTTGTAGAAAAAACTGATAATGCTTATAAATCTCTAGGAAAATATGTTTTTAAAGAAATGAAAGCACAAGATTCCCGTAAACCAGAATTTGTGAATAAACCTAATAATCAATAAGATATAAAACAAAAAGCCCAGCAAGATAACTGCTGAGCATATAATCTAAGTAATATGTTTTAATCGAGTAATCCGTAGATTCATTCCGACTCTTTTATAATTGTAGTGATTATTTCTACAATACAAATATACAAAAAAGGGATATTTTCTGCAAATAAATCTAAATATTTGCATATATGGATTTTTTTATTTATTTTTGCTTTACAAAAATAAACGAATAAGATAATAAGTTAATTGTTAACAATTTAAATATTTTAAAATATGAGAATACAAAAATTTAATAAAGTTGGTATGTTTCAGGATGGCGGAGCTATACCAGCAGGAGACCCTTCTATGCAGGGTGAAGCGCAAATGGGGACTGAAATGCAGAGAGCTGCAGGAGATGAACAAGCAATGGTACAACAGTTAGCGCAAGTTGCTCAACAAATTATTTCACAAATGGGCCCAGATGCAGCTGCAATGTTAGCCCAAATTATAATGGAAATGCTTCAAGGCGGACAAGCACCAGTAGGTGGGCCTCAGGAAGGTGAACCAGTATTTAAGAAGGGTGGCAAACTCTGTGGCAGAATGAAGAAAAAGGCCAAAATGAATAAAGGTGGAAAATGCTAATAATTTCTCACACTTAATTTAGATATAAAGGGGAGGTTGGTGTGGAAAACACGGTCTTCCCTATTTTTGTTTAATATAAATATATAATTATGTCACAAGTGAGAAAATATCAAGAAGGAGGAATTACTCCAATAAAGAAAGACAATGAGACTCAAGTAGTTGAGCAAATAACTCCAGTTGTTCCTGGTTTAGAAGAGATTATTTTAAAACAAAAAACAGTGCCAACTACTGAACAAACTATACAAAAACCAACTTCTTATATAATCTTAGACGGAGAGAAGTTTGAAAATAATGAAGAAAATAGACAAAAAATAGCTCAATATTTTGCTAAAGTAGCAGATCCTAATGGTGGAAGTAAAGCTCTAAATCAAATAAAAGATTTAATTTTTGAAGCTTCTCAAAATGGATATTCAATTAATTATGATACCCCTGGTAATGAATTGTCTTATATAGATCCAACTGGTCAAAGTCATTTTATTGATTGGAGACATTTGAATGATAAAAAAGACAAACGTATACAAAAGGAACGTTCTTGATTAGGAAGATTTTTTGATTCTGCTTTTAATACAGACGTACAACAAACAGCAGAAGATATATATAAAATGAGAGGATTAGGAAATTATCTTAGAGGAAATGCAACTACTGAAACTACTGTTGATCCTAATCTAATTAACATTGACTGAGGAGATGACAAATTTTTTGAATATTTAAAAGATGATAAAGGACAAATAATTAAAGATGAAAACGGTAACCTAAAATATAATACCAATTCAATTCAGAATCAGAATCTTATGCAGATTCTTAATAGAATTAATAAATACTTAGGATTACAAACTGATGACGAAAGAAATCAATTTAAATTAGCAGATGTTTGAACTAAAGATGGCAAATTAGATGCAATTAAAAGTATTTATGGTTCCAATATAGAAGGTTGAAAACAACAATATAAAAATATAATTGGAAAAGTAACATCTGGGCAACAGCTTACTCCTGAAGAGCTTTCTTGACTTGAATTATTTGGAATCAGTACAAAGGGGACTTCAAAAACTCCTGAAGAATTAGCTGCAGATGCTGCTGAAGTAACTAAACAGAAATGAATCAATGCTGGATATGAAAGTTTATACGATAAAGGAAAGGATTGATTTGATTTAGGAGAGGATAATTTATTAACACTTAATGATATTGGAAAATCAATTTTAGGTGATTATTTATTTGATTCTTCTGGTAATGAATTTAATGATGATTGAATAAAGTATTTAAAATCTAAAAATGCAGATATAGCAAATTATGACTGGTTAAATGGTTATACTCTGTATAATGGAAAATTATATAAAACTTCTTCTGGAACTGATCCTAATTCAGCATTAGCTAAAATATATTCAACTTCTGGTTTTATTGATAAAAATAAAGCAAATCAATATGGTGAAGCTCAGAAGATTATAAATACTTTCTGAGGAAATCCGTATGAATGAAATACTGCAGATGATTCAATGTACTCTGGATTTACTTGGGATCCTAATGCAAATAATGGAACAGGCGGTTATAGAATGGATAGACGTTTCAGAAATGAAACTGGAAGATATTCCGGAATTAGTTCAAATCAACAATTAGTTTCTTATTATGATCCAGATGCAGAAAGAGATTATAGAGGAATGTGAACTGATGCTGGACAAAGATTTGCAATTACTGATGAATATGGAGATGTTATAGCTGACGGTTTAACTGCTGCAGATCTTGAACAAAGAGGAATTAAAAAAATTATAGATTCCGCTGGTAATGAAGTTCCTTATGATCCAAATAACAAATTTCATCAGAGAGCATTATACAAATCAAACGATGCCAGAATAAATAATCATACTGGTATTTTCTTTGGAGAAAATAATGAATATGCTCTTTATTATAATCCAATGCGATCTCCTAATCCTCAAGATCCTTATAGTCACGTATTATATACAGATCCAGAATTAGAAGCAGCATATGTGGTTCCTGCAACCTTAGCAAAATTTCTTTATCAACCAAACGCTAATGGAATACCTGGAATTCAAGCACTTATTGCAGACGTTAATCTTCAAAAGAAATTTAGAAATATTTTAAAAAAGATTGCTGATGGAAGATTTTTAGGTGGGGGAGATTTTGCAATTAAAGATGTATGTAAAGAATTAGGAATGACACCAGAGCAAGCAGATCAAGTTTGTAAAGAAGCAGACAGAATGAGAGAAGCTAGAAAAGAAAACGGAAGCTTAAATTATAAAGTTGCAAAAGAAGCAATTGATCAGGCAGCTCCAAAAGACGAAACTCAAAATTCACAAGTTGCTTCTCAAAAACAAGGAGGAGTAATTAGGAAATTTGCTCCTGGCGGCGGATTCGCAAAAGCTTCTGGGTCTACTGCAAGTACTAAATCTACAAATGTTAAAATTAGAGATTCAAGACAAGCAGCAAAAATAGGCGCAAATGTAAAAGATGGAGAAGGTAAATTTACAGATGCTGATTGAGCTGATCTAGGAGGTTTAGTAGCAGATATAGTTTCAGTTGGACTAGGTTCTATGCCTATTGCGGGAGGAATTTCTGGACTACTTGGAACTAGCGCAGGATTATATGCAGATATTTCTAGAGATGGATTTCAGTGAAGTGATTTAGGTACGGCAGGACTTAATGCTGGAATGGATATAGTTTCAATGCTTCCTGGATTAGGATCTGGAGCTCAGGCTGCTAAAGTAGCTTCTAAAATTGCAAAGAAATATAAATTAATTATTCAAGGACTTTCTCTCCTTGGTGCAACTACAGCAATTCCACTTGTTGATAAGCTTGCTAAAGAAGGAAATCTCTCAGTTCAAGAATGAAGAGCATTAGCTAGTGGACTTGTTGGAGCAACAAATATTGCTAAATTAGGAGGTCTAGGAAAGTCTACCAAGAAAGGAGCTTTTAAAAATATTGATATTAACTCTAAAACTGCAGTTGAAAGTTTAACAATTAAACCTAAAACTGGAGAAGATTTACCTGATATTACCTTAACAAAAGAACAACTTCGAGAGCTAGATTCAATTACTGATCCAGTTAAAAAACAAGATAAATTTAGAGGATTTGCAAGAACTGCATTGTCTGCCGATCCGAGAACTAAAGGAAAAAATGTAAATTCATTAATTGAAAAATATGATCTTTCAGGAAGTACAAAGCCAGTTTCTACCGGTAGTTCTGGTGAAATTACACTAAATACTAGAAATGCTGGTGAGGGACCGGAAATAACTCTTTCTAAAGCTGAAATTGATGAAATTAATGTTCAACCTACTGCTGCAGCTAAAATGGCTAAAGCCAGAGAAACAGTTGCACATAAACTCTGGGAAAAGAGAGGAAAACCAATTGGCACTCCAGAAATTGATGAAAAAAATGCTCTAAAATACAATTATAGAGATTTATGAAATCCTAGAGTTAAAGAAAGGTTGGCAGGTAGACCTGACATTACTCTTGATAAAACTGATATAGAAAATATTTCTAAAAAGAAATCTTCAGAAGAACAACAAAAAGCATTTGTTGAAATAATTAAAAATAAATCCGGAGATAGTTCTCTTGACTCAGTTGATAAAATTAAAGATGCATTTAAAGTTGATGATTTTTTTGAGAACAGATTTGGGGAATGAAAACTCTTAAAACCAAAAACTTGGTTTAAAAAAGGAGATCAATTTGTTCTAAAAGCAGAAAGAGCAGAGGAAGCAAGACCAGCTAGAGGAAATAAAGGAATTATAAATCCAATTAGAGATTGGTGAAACAACGTTGGAACATATAGAGGAATTAATAGAAGCAGTTTATTTGATACAAAACCTGCTACAACTCCTACACCAACTCCTGCTACACCAACTTCTGGAACTTCTGGAGGAACTAAAACTGGGGTTAATTGATCTGCAGGGTTTAAAAAATTAGTAGATCCTTCTCCTGGAATTTTAGTTATGCAACCTGGAAATAATCCATGACTTAGAATTCATAATTATCCAGCCGATGAAGCTCCTGGAGTTATTGAAAATGAAGATGATAATTTAGGAGTAACTACTGGAAGATTTACTTATAAAGTTGGTGGAAAAATTAGAAAAGCACAATCTGGTTGAAAATTTTTACCTCAGGATTGGAAAACTAAATTAGCACAATCTGCTGTAAATAAACTTCCTACAATATTAGAATTTGGAAAATTTGCCGATGCGATCATTTCTAATAATAAAGACAGAGATATACTAAAAAAAGGTGCGGAAAATCCTCCTATGATGATTGCTCCTCGTTATAATATGTCAAGGTTTACTGATAACGGTATATTAAATGAAAGTCGGCAATTAATCAAAAAGATTTATAATAGACAGCCAGCTAATTATACTTCAGATGCAATGCTTAATAATTTTGTTAGAAAAGGAAATTTGGAAAGAGCAACAGAAATTGAAGATAAAGCGAATACTGCATATTCTAACGTAATTTCTAAATATAATACAGATTATAATACATTACAAAACAAGAATTTAGAAGCATCATTAACTACTAAATATAATAATGATCAACAAAGGTATGCTCACCAAAATTTTGATGCAAAATTAGATAGCGCAACCTTAAAAGCTGATCAGACGTCACGAGCTGCATATTTTACAAAAAGAATTCAAGAGTTGACCCAACAAAAGCTGGCTGCAGATACACTAAAAAGCGACATGCTTTCTACTAAAGTTAATGCACAACTAATGAATAATCCTACTTATCAAAGTATAATAGCCGATTATAAAAAATATGCTAAAACACATCCTACTATAGATGTTGATACTTGGTTAAATACCGATGGCTCTAAATGGAAAGTTGCATATGGGCAATTGATAAATAAAATGGGATTTGATAAACTAGAAGGAAAAATAGACAATTCAAATTTAGGTTTATTTGGCTCTGGAGTTAGATCTAAATATAACAAGATAAATAGTGATGCAAAACTAGCAGGATTAGTGCTTAAATCCGGAGGAAAAGTTTCTAAATCAAATTATAGAGGATATAGAGATTATAAAGAACAAATAGCAATAGATTCACATAAAGAAATTAGAAAAGCAATAGCACAGTTAAATAAGGACTGTCAACAACTTTTACTTAAAATGTTAAAATAATGAAAATACGAAAATATCAGGCAGGTGCGATTATTTACACACCAACACCTACTGGCGGACAGGCTACTAGTACTCAAACGAGTGCTAGTAGCTCTTCTGCATCTGAAAAACCAGAAAAAATTACTGGTACAATGCTGAAAGAAATAATGGATCAACTAAAAGAGGATGGGCTTCCTGCTGATGTTGAACAAGTACTAAATTATGCAGCTAGATATTTAGATAAATCCTCGCATCTAACTGATATGTCGTTATTTGGAGGAAAAGATACCGAATATAATATTAAAGATTGAATTAATATTACTAAATTAGTTAAAGAAGCTAAATGGAATAAAGAGTTATATGATGCTGCATCTGATAAATTAAAAGAAGAAGATGCATGAAATGATGTAGCAACTGATACTAATGGTAAAATCTGACTTTCTAATGGAAAAAATCTTTCTAAAGTTAGTGTTTCTGAATATGTTAAAGAAAGAGAAAAATTAACTGAAAGTGGTTATGTACCAATTAGTTATAATACTCTTGGTGACTTAAGATCTAGGTATTTTGGATTTGATAAAAATGGTATGCTTGAAGATATGAAAGCAGCTGTTGGTATGAAATCTATTACTACACAATTAGTTGATATAGTTACAAAATTTGAAGCTACCGAAACTAGTAAATATAAATTTTCACAAGGTACTGATAGAATCAGAGATGCGTCTGGTAGAAGTTATCAATTAGAAGCAGTTAAAGATGGTTTAGAAGCCCTAACTTCTGGTGGGCCAAGTGGTTACTACAAATTAACTCAAAAAACTAAAGTAGATAAAAGTAATGTAGAAGATGCCCTAGATTATTTATGAAATTCATTGGGAGATTCTGCTCAAAATGCAGTTAGAGCAAAATTAGCAGTAGAAGGAGATAATCCGAATAATGGGGATGCAGTTAAAGCATTTTTAGCAGATATTATTTCATTTCATGCAAGAAATAAAGTTGATGTTAATTTTGATTCATCTGCAACTAATTATGATCCAAACGGAACTGGGAAGAAAGGAGGAAGTTCTGCAGATAAAGGAGATGCATTAACTCAAATGAATCCATTAGCATTAATTGCATCTGGGTACTATGGAACTCCTAGAAAAGTAAATATTATAGGAAAAACTTCTCAAGTTTCTAAATCGGGATCAATTGAAACTACGGGGTATGATATAGGCGCTATGATTGATTATGATAGGAAAACCCTTGATAAACAAACAGTTTCATCTCTTCTTGCAAATGCTTGGGAATTACAGGCAGGAAATACCGGATCAATTACTTTTGGTAATCGTCATATAACTGCAGAAGAAGCACAAGCGTTGTACTGAAATGGTGCCGATCATCTTAATGTAGTTAAATTACCTGCTACTACTGATGATAATGGAAATGTAATTCCTAATTTTGAATTAGCGCAAAAAGTTGAATTATTAAATAAAGCAGCAAAAGGTAGAACTGATGCTGAAGTTCAAGATTATATAAAATCCAATTTAAACGGATACGATGTTAAAAAGAACGTAGATGGAATTTGAGAAATTACAAATGTTCCTACAATATCTTTCTTAACTTTTGGAGCAATTGCAAGCGATGATATATTTGATTTCACCGACGAAGAGAAATTAATGCTTGATAAAGTTAGTAAAGAACAAGGAAAAATGATAGTTGATATTTATAATACACTTACAAGATTTAATACTCTTAATCCTAATAAAAACACAAGAGCACTTAATGTACCTACTGCAGGTAAAAATTCTTTCTATAAAGGAAATGTATTTATTCCTATAGAAGATCAATATGCTGGATTTAGAGTTTCTGGTATGGATCCTTATATTTCAAAGGGAAATCTCTCAAATCCCGCGGAACAAATTCAATTAAAACAAGCAGCAGTTGCTAATCAAACTGCAAATGGACCATTAAAAACAAATTTTAATCAATAAATATGGCAGTAAAGGAAAATGATTGGTTTGCAATAAACCTTTTAAACGAGGATGTTAATGCTCTAGATTTAGTTTCTAATGATATAAATTCTTCTAATACAGCATTACAATCTAGAGAATACTACAAAAGCCTAAAAGATGTTCAAGAAGTTTTTAAAAATAAAGATACTGGAAAATTTGACGAAAAGGCTTTTGATAAAGCATATGATAGTGCTTTATATACTTATAATAGAATGGCAACTACTGATTATGAAAAGGAGCTTCTTAATAATATGGAACAGGATCCAGATTACTGGTTGGATCCAGGTGCAAAAATTAGAAGTACTTCCGCTACAATTAGTTTATCAGATGACCCATATCATAGAGGAGCTGGACTTTCTGGATTATGATCAGTTAGTAATCCAAATTGATCAGTACGAGAAATTGCTCAGTCACAAGAAGTTGAAGATGAAAATGGAAATAGTTTAGGATGAACTCCTAATGACCATGCTTTACTAGGTGGTTCTTTAAAAGGTATTTGACAACCTACTTTAGCATTAGCATCATGAGATGAAGATGGTTACCATACTGACGCTGATGGGAATAAAATTAGACATAGAAAAGGAGAATATAAACTTAATAAAAATGGTGAATTTTACTATGAAAAATTAGGAAATAGATCTGCAATTGGAAAAGAACTTCTTAGATTTTCTGATACTATAACTGTTGACGGTACATGAGTAAACAAATTAGATGTATTTGATGCTGATAGTATAGATAAATCTGTTGGTGGAACTATAGTTAGAACTGCACTAGAAATGGCTCCAATACTTATACCTGGGGTAAATAAAATATGAGGAATAGTAGGTGCAGTTTATCATACAGCTGAAGTTATGCCTACTTTGGCAAAAGTTTTAAATAACTTTTTTGGTAGTGGTGAAGAATCGGAACTTGGAGGAAAAATAAATAGAGCAGCAAATTGATTTAAAAGATTTGACACTACTCAATCTGACACTGCTAGAGAAAAGTTTATGAGTTTCGAACAAATTGGTAATCAAATAGCTGATATTGGTAATCAATTATATCAACAAAAATTTGTTGGTCAATTAGGTTATTTACTTTCTTCTGGAGGAAAACAATTTCAGGGTGGATCAAAACTAGGAAAAGCATTTTCAACTACTTATATGGCTGCTACTTCTGGTATGGACTCTTATGAAATTGCTAAAGAAGCAGGAGCAAGTGATACTTGAGCTGGTATTTATACTCTGGCAGTAATGGCTGGATTCTACGCCCTTATGTCTTTAAATTACTATAAAGACGTACTGTTTGGTGAAAATTCTCTTCTTAATGAAGAATTTGTTACTGTAAATACTGTCAAAGGGGTAGGAAAAGAACTTGAAGCAGCACTAAAAGGAGTTCCTGCTAATATAACCCCGGTTGAAGCTAGAGGCTGATTTCAAAGAGCTTTTGAAGCAACTAAACGTAATGGAGGAAAATGACTTAAAAAAGTTAAACAAGGATTTGCTAAAGGAGAAACTGGAGAAGCATTAGCTACTGCAGAAACTGCAGAAAGATCAGCTATTAGTGCTGCAGAAACCGCTGCTACTAGATTAACTGCTGCAGAAGTAGAAGGAAAAGCAGTAGAAGCCGTTAAAAATGGTATTTTGGGAAAATCTAGTAATGGTACTAGTTGGTTTAATATAATGCTTAATAGGGCCTCTAATGAATCTATAGAAGAAATGATGGAAGAAGCCATGCAAGATACTGGAAAGGCTCTTTTAAATGGTGCTGAAGCCTTAGGATTTAAAGTTAAAGATGAAAAATCTGAAGATTTAGATTTTGGATTTTCTTTTGAAGATTTTATTTCTAGATATTTAACTGCAGGAATTGGAGGTTTTGTAGGAGGTTCGTTATTTGCTGGACTTGATAAATGGGAGAAAATATGATCTCCAAATATGCGAGATATTACTAGTAGAGGAATTAATAATGGAGAAAGAATTGCATATATTTTAAAAGAAGGTGGAAGACAAAATCTTATGGACCATATAGATAAACTTGAAAGAAAAGGAATTTTTGGAAGTAAGAATCTTTCTTTTAAAGGCACTCCATATACTACTATGGATGGAAATACTACTTGAAATTTTGAACATACTGATAATGAATCAGAAAGTCAAAACGCAACTATAGCTAATGCGCTTAGAGCCTATGTAGATTATATAGGAAACACTATGCGTGCATATGATTTTATGAAGACCGATGTTGAGCTCTCTAAAATACTTAGAAATTCTGATGCAGAAAATAAAGAAGCAGTAGAAGTATTAAAAAGAGAAAGCCCGTTTACCTATAGTCAGCTTGAAAAAGCTATGAATAAAGAAAATAAACGTAGAGAAAAAGCTGGTGATTCTGAACGGGTTACAATTCAAGATATGTATGAGCATTATAATTATGCTGATACTGTAATTAGAGCTATGGACAAATGTGGATTTTTTCAAGATTTCTACCATGATTATTTAATGCTAGGAACCAAATTAATTGGTTTAAATTATAATTTAGATTGTAAAGCTCAAGACTATAAATTGACTCATCCACATGATAATTCAGGTTGAAATGATGATCCTGAAAAAAAGCGTCTCGAAGAAAAAATCAAGGATATTGAAAAACAAAGAGATGCAATTATGAATGGAGAAAAAAATACTGATTATATTCAGAGAGCTATTTATATGGCATATGATCCAGTAAATACAGTATTTACTGAAAATAAGGGAGAAATTACGCCATTAGCCGAAAGATCTGTATATGATTATGCTATGTCTAGATATGGATTAGATTTACATGATTCGGATGTTACTTCTGAAGAAAAAGATCAATTAAATAAAGAATTTGATGATTATAAAAAACTCAAAAATCTTGAGAAAGTTAAAGCGTCTTATGATGTATTTATTAATCTTGCAAACACATTTAATCCTGAAATAAAGGGTTATATGGAAACTGAAGCAGTTAAAACTGCTAATTTATTTTTTGGAACAAACGTAAATAAAGAAGAACTACAAAAAAAGTTAACTGCATTAAGAGAAAGATTAGCAAATCTTCAACAACAAATTCGTAATTTTACTCCAGATACAATAATTATTGATTCATGAGGCGAAGATGAAAAAAAATATGCGGATATCTTTCAAAATCTAGGAATTGGTTTAGGATCAATTACTTGGGTAGATTCCAATGATCCAAGATTAAACGGAGCTGAAGGATTTTATGATCCAGGAACAAATACTTTTGTTTTTGCTAAAGGAAAAGATCCAAAAAAAACTAAACAAACTATTTTTCATGAAGTTATTGGTCATTATGGATTGAGACAATTGTTAGATGGGCCAATGAAAGATATTTTTAGAAAAAAACTTTCTGAATACCAGAAAGACCATGAAAATATTAGATGAACTTTAGGTACTGGAGATGAATTTGGTTCAAATGTAGAACAATTAATGGAAGTTTTGTATCAACTTGCTGATGATACAGTTAAAAATAAAATAAAAGAATTACGAGAGTTATACAATTATAAAGAAGAAAATTTTAATGCAGTTTGAGATAATTGACTTTCAGAAAAACCGATTGACCCAAAGAATAAGGCCACTAAAGATATGCTTGAAATGCTTCAGAGAAATGGTCTTGCATCTCCTGGTGAAGGAGCCACAGATGTAAATAAAGCTGACGCAAAAGAAGCATTTGATAGAGCAACGATTAGAGTTTTAACTGAAGAATATTTAGCAGAACTTGCAGCACTTCAAATTAATCAGGATGAGCTTTCAAAAGAAGATCAGAATTGATTGTATAATGTAATTGAGTTCTTTAAAGAAATATTTGGCCTTGATCCAAAGGGTGATACTAAACTTAATGAAGATTTCTATATAGGTTTAATGAGATTATCCAAAGATAATCTTATGAATACAGCAAAGCGAGATTTGATTATAAATTTCATAAAACCACAATTACAAAGAGATCCTAAATTAGTACAAATAGATAAACTAAATCCGAATAATTTTACCAGAGAGCAAATTGAAGCAGAAATTACAAAAGAATATGTTCTATGAAAAGCAGATGGATTTATAGATACTTATACAGAAACTTTAAAAGGAGAAGAAACAGAATATCCAACATTTAAATTTAATCGTTTAGGAAATATTGGAAAAAGAAAATGGATTAAAATAAATAATTTCTCTGAATTAATTGAACTTCTTACTTTTGGAACTACAAATAAAACTGCAGAATCGAATAGTTTATTTAGAAAAGAATTAAATTGTCCTTTTATTGGTTTTGGTTTTAAAGGAAAAGAATTCGAAAATGGACTTAGAGTTATAGGAGTTAATTCTGAAAATCTCACACCTGAATTATTAGCTGAATTAGCAAATAAAATTCATAATCTAGATCCTAAAATTAAAGTGATTCCGTATTCTGATTTAGATAGTTTTGAAGATACTGAAACACATATTAATGAAGATGGATCCACAGTAGAAGAAACATTTACACAGTTTAAATCTAGATTTGCTTCTAAATATGGATATTCAACTTTATTAGATCTTACTGAAGAAGAACTACTCCAAATTTGAACTGGAGAATTAGAATATAAAGATGGAATTTTAGGTAGATGGGAAACTTTAAATATTCCTAATTTTATTACAACTCCTAATCCTGAAGAAAGTCCTGCGGGATTTTTAAATCAACAACATATATTCTTTGCAACAAAAATAACTCCTAATGCAGCAAGTGTTACTCCAAAAAATATTACTCTTTCTGAATCAATTATCATAACAGATTTCTTAGATGATACAGTTAGGCAACAAGTAGAAGCCGGCAATTTAAATTTTGTTGGAGACTTTAATGGCAAACAAATATTTATAGGAAATAGTCTTATTGACGTCTTTATGAACAATGAAGATATAAATATAGCTACAATGTCTTCTGAAGAATCCGATCTTAGACTACAAGAGTCTGAACTTCAAAAAGAAATTAATGATTTAGATAGATTAAATTATGCATCTAGACAAACAGAAAATGAAGAAGGAAAAAGAATTACAATGGCTATAAATATTGTTATTGAGAACATCCTTACACCCAATGTTAGTGTAGATGATCAAATGAATGATTTTATTGATGCATTACAATCTTATGCTACTTATTGCAAAGAAAATAACGTTGCAGATCCTAATTTAGAATATGTTTATCAACAAATAAACGACATTAAAAATGCTTTGAAGGCTAGAATTAAATCTGACATTCTTTCTAAACTTGAAGAGCTTACTGGACAAAATAAAATGTTTATAGAAAAAGCATTAAATCAAATAGGAGAAGGTTATGATTCTACAATTGATGATTTAATTAAAACAATTGTTGACACTGATTTTGAAAATGATGTTAGTACTAAAAATGATACTTGGCAAATTTTGGATATGATTATTCAACAATGTTTACTTACTTTTAATGTTTCTGATGCAGAAATAGATTTTGCTTTAAAACCAAAAGAAGATGCAACTACTACAATATATGGAGAAAAAATACAAGAAATTTTAAACACTTTTGTACCAAATAGTGAGGCCTTAGCAAAATTCTATGAATTAATGAATTTTGATAGATTGGGAGAAACAATTAAACTTAGTAATTGAATTAAATTAATGCTAAAAGGAACTGAACCTAACTCTCAAATGAGGCTTCAAGATTATGTAATGGAAAATGCTGATGCTAAAAATCTTATAGAAAATATAAGAATAACTCATAGAATACTAAAAGCTTTAGTGGATTCTGGAAGATCCGATTTTGGAAGAATGGGATTATTTGCAATGTTTAATATATATGCTCCAGATGCAGATTTTTATACTTATATTGGAGATACAATGCCTGAGATTTTAACTAGAGAATTAACCACTTTAGAGAATAAACTCAATTTTCTAGGAGAAATAACAGGACTTTCAACTGAAAGGCAAATTAAAGTACAAAAAGAAATAGCAAAAGAAACTTATTATAAATTAATACATGGGGTACTAGGATTAGGTAAAATCTTTAATGTTGATATTCCAGAATTATGAAACAATGCTGGTGGTACTAACATAGATAATCTTAGTACTAATATGAATGATTCTGAATTTGCTAAATTCTTTGAAACAATAAAGAAGTTTGAACATCTATTTAATGAAGCTATTTATAATAGTAATGATTTTAAATCTAAGAACAATGAAGAAAAAATAAACACTCTTTTAGAATTAATTAACGATAAAAAACTTTATACCGGAACAATTGCAGACGGAAAAGTAAATCTTTCTGAATATACAATAGGTGCCTATATTTTGTCTTTAATAATTGTTGATTCTGATAATTTTTATTCTAAATTAAAAACAATTAGTTCTGAGATTTCTGATCTTAAAATTCCATTTCCAGCTCAATTATTTGCTATAAAACTAGGAGATGCCTATGCTAAAGATTCTGATAATTTATTTACAGAATATAGTAAACATTTTGACTCTGGAACTGGCACATTTATAGAAAATGTAATGGGAATATTCGGTTCTGCAGGAACCGGAAAAACAACTGTAATTGCAAATATAATAGCTCAATTAAATAAGGATAAAAATATTTTCTATTCTACAAATGGTGAAGCTCAATTAAAGAAATTAATTAATTCAATTAATAATGCAACAGAAGAAAAAGGTTTCATTATTCAAAATCTAATTGATGAAATTGCTCCTGATTGAGATACTAATTTTAAAATAGAAGAAACAAAGCTTATATATACTGGTACGGTTAAATCCTCCCCAACTTACGATAGTAAATTAAAAAACGGTATTTTAATAATTGATGAGGCAACAAAGCTTGATACTAAAAAATGACAGGCGTTAGCACAATACGCTAAAATTAATAATATTAAAATATTTGCTTTAGGAGATTTAAAACAAACAGGAGAATTTAAAAGAGTTGAAGGAATAATTTCTTTATTTACAGATTTAAAGATGTGTTCTACCCCTATTTTAACAGAATCTATACGCCCGGCAAATCAAGCCCAAAGAAATAATTTAGTTTTATTTGGTAAAAATCTAGATAATACAATAAACATACTCCAAGAAACTGGAAATATTACTAATGCAATTCCTTATTTTATAGATAATCCAATCACATTAAAATATAAAGACGTAAATGGAGCATTAATTGGAACTAAATTAACATCTGATAAAGCTGCTTTTAAATCTAAAATTAGAGAAGTTGAAAGTAATTTAAAAGATGAAGAAACTATTGCAATTATAACTGATTCAAATGATTATGATACTTTAGCTAGTGATAAAATTCAAATTATACCAGTTAGAGAAGCTCAGGGAAATGAATGAACATATGTATTTGCAGATTTTTCTTTTAATGGGGATAAATATATAGGTCTTCAAGAGCTTTATACAATTATTTCTAGAGCACAACAAGGAAGTTTAATTATAAGTATGAAAAATTTTGAAGACTTAGGAATTACTTTTGCAGAAGATACTGAAGGAGATTTAAAAATTTCTGCAAATAAGGGGCAGTTTACTAATTATAACAATTGAATGAAACAAATTTTATTTAATTTCGCTCCAGTATCTACAGAAACTCCAACAGAAGCTACTACTCCAGAAGAATCTTCTGAAGAAGTTTCTCCAGAAGCTAGAAGACGTTTTATTAGCGAATTTAGAAATTCATTCCTAGAAAATCCTGATATTTACGTAAAAAATATTGATAGTGAAATAGTTGCTAATGTACTTAGTAATTCAGTTGAAACTTCTATAATTAAATTTAATAATAAACCAATTGCTGAATTTAACGGAGCACAATATGTTGTTTTACAAGTTAATCCTGGCAACAATATTTTATTTGTTAAGCATACTAATTTTGATGGAACAATAGTATTTAAACCAGTTAAACAAGATGCTACAGGAAATTTAACAATAGATGTAGAATTACTTAAATCTTCATTAATTCAAACATTAGGTAATTATTTGGTTAACAAGTTCGATGTTAAAGGTTTAGATAGTATAGAAAAAATTACTGATCCAACTCTTTTAACTCAGAATCTCTTAACTGGACAAAATGCTGAAGACGCTTTTGAAGATTTTATAATTACTAATTCTTTAGAAACATTTAGTGATGCAGAGAATCTTTTAAAACAAGGTTCCTATACTGGAGATGAAAATGCACAGGAAACTCTAGAAAAAGCAAAGAAAAAATTAAATAGAGCAAAATCTAAATCAAATAATATCAATGATAATTTTTATGTAAAGAAATTATTAGAAAATAATTTTGGAAATAAAGAACTTAATGATCTTTTCTTAAAAGGAGTTTCTAATGAAAATAAAAGAAAAGCAATAAAAATTATAGCTGATTTGGTTAAATTGGACGCTCATAAAACTTCAAAAATCGCCACCCACGTTTCAGAGATAGACTTACAAAGAGAAGCTTATATACGTAAACAATTAGGTTATGTTTTTGATTCCAGAACAGTTGATGCAATTTTGGACGAAGTATTTAAGGAAGAAAAAGTATTCCGAGTAAAAGATACATCTGTACAATTTGATAAAGAATTATATTTAGTTGTAGGAGATGTTGAGATTTATATAGGAGAAATTCGAAATGCTTCATGAGCTGATGGTTACTATAAAAATAATGGTAAATTTAACGTAGAATTTTATAGAACTGCAATTTCTACTGCTGGTCGTAAAAGAACTAATGTTGAGGATTTGTTTAAAGAAGGAATGTTTAATTATGCTGATCCTGCAGTAGTTGTTGGTGATGCAAAAATAAATACTTGATTTGCTACACTTATAGATGAAGCTAAGAAACATCCGGAAAATACCATGCTTCAAAATTTTGTTACTTGAATGGAAAGAAATAATGGTAAAGTTATGCAGGCATATACGAATATTTCATATTTGGATATGAGTAATCCTACTAATATTTATCAAGCTCAAATGCATTCAGGAAAAAATGGAAATTTCCCATATGCTTATAATGATATGTATGGTGATTTGATGGGAGTACAAAGAGTTGTTTCATTAGAGCAGCTATATACTTATTCTATTCTAGCTAAATATGCTCAAACTGGAGATCCTAATTATGGGGCAATGGCTAATGTAGCTTTTCCTGATGTTACTTCTCAATTAGAAGCAATTAAAAAACTAGAAAAAATTTTAGGAAGTTCTGCAGAAATGCAAGTAATTCCTGAAAATTCTTTAAATGTAAGAAGAAAAGAAATTGCATGAAATAATACTCGAAAATTTAATACTTCTGGACTCCTTTTAAATAGAAAAAATACGGAAAAGATTGAAACTTTAATGACAATAGCAGCATTAGAGTCGGGATCAACTAATTTCCAACAATTTTTAATGGCATTTCAATTATTTGCACAAAATGCTTCTAGAAAAAAACGCAATCATGGTGGATTTTCATTCAAAATTTATGATAATACTGAAATGAAAGGAGAGCCGAGAGCAGAATTTGTTCTAACGGTTTCTAGAGCAGGACGTAATGCAGTATGAACGTTAAAAGAAGTAAAGGATGGAAAAGCTAAACAAGATAAAAATCAACCTACTTGGGAATCTGCAGTAATTACTCCAGATATTTTTAATAATATTATTGTACAAATTATGTCAAATGTTGGAGAATCTGGACAAACTGTATTAGATTTCTTAAAAGAAGGGCATCTCTCGATTCAACCTTGTGTTGATTGATATTTTGTAGAAAAAAATGGAACTTCAAGAAGTGGTATTTCTACTATGAATATTTCAGATTTTTTTGTAACTTTACTTTCTAATCCAAATTTTGGAAAGATTTCAAATTTATTCCCAGCTTGTGAAACATTATTTGATACAATAAACAATAAGAAAGGTTTATTTAGATCAGGAATATATTTGGAAACTAGATCTACTGGTGCGAATTATATTTCTCAAAACGGTAATAGTCAAGATAGTTTCTGAAAGAAAGACGTTGTTCAAAATTCTGATACTCCTTATAGTACTGATATACTTAGGATTTATAATCCAATTAGAAGTTTGGAGTTACTTCCAACTACAAAACCAGAAACTATACAAACTTATAAAGTTAGAGAAGATCTAGAAATGTGAGAAAAATTAGCTCCAGCCGATACTGGTACAGCCGAATCAATAGTTGCTAATTCAAAAGAAGAATTTTTAGCCAAATTTAATGAAAAATTAAAATCTGAAGCCGGAAATATAGCAATTAAATATAGACAATATTCCGAAGATGGCGGAAAGGAAATTTGGAATGAAAATAGAATAAAAGATTTAGGAAATATAGTTGAAGATTTAGATACTAGAATAATATTAGAAAAAGATGGTAACTGAGATGTTTATGATATAAACTTAAACAGAGTTTTCTCATTTACAAATGAAAATGTACAAACAATTAAACAAGCTCAAGAAATGTTTTCTGACTTTAAAAATATTTTCAGAGATGTACTACGGGGAAATAAAAAGACAGTGGATCTCATTGGAATCTCTGGAGTGGCTAAAATGGAAGGATGAAAACAACTTCTTAAAGCATTAAAACAAATTTGCTAATGGCCGATTTTTGTAAAATTGATTTTAGAAATCTTAATCAAGATTCTATAGAAGAATATAATGCCTATGTTGACCAGGATATAATGGATGACGATATGTTTGAAATTACATTCTCAGGAATTTCAGAGGCTGAATTAAACACTCTAAAATCTGAACTTTTTCAAGATGGAAAATGAAAAGAAATAAATGAAGAATTTATTAAAAATCATACAGTTACTGAAAATAAAGAAGGTGCCCCAGAAAATTCTGGGGACCCTTCTTTAAATCAGTATAATCAATCAAATTATAATGCAGAAACACTTAATTCTCAGAAAGTTATTATTTCTAGATTTATTACTTCAACCTATATTTTAGGCAAAATAAATGAAGAGTTTAGAGATTGATTATTCAAGAATTGTATATACGACTACGAAGGAAAAATTCAAGTAGCAAATCCTAATGAAATTTCAGAAAGAATAACTAACTATAAATTAAAGTTATGTGAAGAATTAATTTCAACTCTAGGATTAGATGTTGAACTTAATTCTGTTACTGATGAAAATCTAACAAAATCTATTCAAGATGTGCTAAATGCCGCAGAATCTAAAATTCAAAATGAATCTTCACAAAATGTTAAAGAAGCGCGAAAAGCTTTTTACAAGTTAGTTTATTTTGATGATATGATAAAATCTCTAGATTTTGTAGAAAGAGATACTTCAGTTCCTTCTTATAAGCATAAAAAGAATATGTATATTCCAAAATTTGGAAATGATAATATAAGAAGGTCCTGGAATCAAGATGAAACCGCAATGGATATGGACGAAATTACTTCTAATTTTACTAAAGAGTTTATGAATTATTTACCTTTAGTAAATAAAAATGGTGTGATTAGTTCAACAATGAAAGTTGGATGGAATGCCTTTCAAAGGTCAGTTACAACTTTTATGAATTGGGTTAAAGAATCATTAGACCCAGGTGTTTATGAACAAATTACCAATGGAAATTTAAAAGCGTTAAATACTGCTTTAGGAAATTATTTAGAAAAAGGAACAATCATTGGAAGTGTTTATAATGAAATGATTAATTCTGAAGTACTTAGATCACTTCAGAAATTTATATTTAATGAGTCTTCCTCTATTCCAAAGAAAATTCAAAACTTATTTTTTACTCAAATTTTAAAAACTGCCAAACATGCTTATTTAGGTTATGATTATGATTCTTCTGAAAATACAATTAATTTAAATCTAATTGAAGACAAAGCAATTAGATCAGAAAGCTCTCGTTTAACTAATATAATTGTTAGTAGAATTAAAACTTTAAGACAGAACCAAGAACTTAGAAATGAAATTGTTGGAAAAGCAGATTCTAAATTTACTAATGTTAAAGTTGATACTACCGTTAATCCTGGAGTTTATACTTTATCGTTTACTTATAATTCTGATTCTGAACCATCTAAAGATTATAAATTTATTATAAATAAGATTCAAATAGGTAGTGGTAAAGAAGCTAAAAATATATGAAAATTTAACGTAGCTGACGGTTACAACATTGACTCAAATTCGGATTCTAATTTTAAAAATTTAATTTATGACTTATTTGGCTATAATTTAGGATTACCAGAAACAACAGAAGATCAAGATGTTGTAGATTCTTTTATAAATGAAACTTTAACTAGTGGAAAAACTTTATTAAATATATTTTCTGATCCAATTGGAATAACATTGTTAGGAATAATGAGTACAATTCCTACTGAAAGTGATGATTATAGAGGATCAATTAATTTTCCATTTATGGGGGATTCTATTAATCTTAAAAATTATTTCAAGAATTATGACGATTTAGCAAAATTCCAATACTGATGTGCAGGATATGATAACAAAAATGTAGTTAGAGATATAAAAGGAGATAAAGTTCCTGTGTATGCTCTTATTTCCGCAATATATCAATATGGCTCATTGTTATATAAAGCAAATAAATCAAAAGGAGTTAATGGGTCCATATATGAATTCATGGCTTCAACAAATCCTATTTTAAATGGCGATATAAAAGCAAAAGAACCTCTAATTAGAAATGGTATAGCAACAAGTTTAGGAAAAAAGAGTGCTTCTCAAATGACTGCAGGAGAATATATAATTACCAGTGCATTTATAGATTATGGTCAATCTCTCTTATTCGATCCTAAAAAGAAAGTAGATGGTTATAGGGCTCATAGACTTCTTGATGGAAATACTGTTATGATTCAGTTTACAGTGTTTGCAGACAAATCTCAACAATTTGTTATTCCTTTTGAATTTAGTAAAAATTCTACTCTTCTTAAAAGTCTTAAAGCTTTAGCTAAAGATAAAAATTCAGATGCAGAAAAAGCACTTTCTACTTATATTTATAACTGGCAAAAAAATAAATATTTAGGAATTTTGAACAACATTGCTTCAAAATATAGTAAAGTTTATGGAGTTAGTTTTAAACCATTTAGTGATTTAGATGGAAATATAGATATTGACGCAATTGAAGAATTAAATAATTTTATAAAGGATAAATGTAAAAATAAAGAACTTCTTAGAGAAGACTTTAAACGTGCTGGTGTTGATTTAGTAGATGAAATAGATTTTTCATCTGGAGGGCTTAATACTGCTTTTATAGAAAAACTTACAAATGTATTTAATTCTCAAGAATCTACTGAATACTATTTAGAAAAACAAAAAAGAGTTTTAATTCAAGATTTAGTTAATAATAATGTTAATCTTTATGATAATGCTGTAAATATTCCTCAGATTTCTGAAGATTGAAAAGAAAATAGAAAAATTAAACTCTATAAAGTTTATCAAGAAATTAATGGTAAAAAAGTAGATGTCACTAACGACGTAGATGAGGATAATCTTTTAATTGATGGAGAAGTAAATCCGGAATATTCTATAGAATTAAATCCAATCTTAAATTCTTGATTATATGCTGATGGCATTTGTTCACAATCTTATGAAGAAGTTTTTTTTGGATTAAATGAAAATAATCCAAATAAAAGTGCAGGAGAAGGAGAATCTAGAATTTCAGGTAGATTATTAGCTCATTACAAGAGAACAGTGCCTGCCGGATCTACAGTACATTTATATATGCAAGGATTAAATAATGGAGTTCCTGAGCAATTTAGAGCTGCAGTAATTGATGATTTGGATTTTGCTTATGCAACTAATTCAATTGGAGAAGTATACAATGAAAAACCTCATGATGGCGGTGCGTGATGCAATCCTATCTATGCTATATGGGCTAGAAACTCTTTAGGTACAGCAGCAGCGGGAACTACAATGGCTAAAACTATTCATCACGATGTAGGTGAATATGGCAATGGAATACTTTGTAAATGAGCAACATATACAATTACTAACGCAATTCGTAGAAATTCTCAAAATTCTGCAATTTCTATGGAAAGGTTACATAAAAAAATGAATAACATTTCAGTTGTTCCTTTCTTCACTTCTAGTTGATTTAATACTGAAGAAACATTAAATGAAATTCTAAAAGAAAATGGAGAAATTTGAGTTAACGATATATTTGGAAAACCAAAGAAAATAGTAAATATAAAAGTAAATAATTTTTACGGAACTCCCACAATAACAGTTAATTATGAAACTGAAGACGGAAGTACTAGTAGTAAAACTTTTGGACAGAATGGGTTAACAGTATATGACCTCGATCAGGTATTTGGTGGTGCATGAATACAGAAAAAACAAAATGGAGTTCTAGATTATGTAGAAAATCTTCAAAATGAAATGGTTGTAGATTTCCTAACTAGAGCAAGTGAATATGTTAATTATGATATTAAAGAAAAAGTTATTTCTTACTTAATTAATACTTCTGCAATTAAAAGAGGCGCTGTAAATATTAATGACGCTCAGAGATACTATGATGATGAAGATTTTTCTACAATGATGATTAGTACCAAATACGGAGGATTAATGATGGATTCTGAGCATGATGTAGATGGACATGTGCGAGAAATGTCTCAGATTATGGCTTCTTTGGTTCAAAATGGTTACTCTGAAGAAGAAGCTAAAAAAATATATTCAGATATTGGTAAAATTATAGAGACTACGGCTACAAATCTTTTTGATGGAACCTCTCTTTCTTCAGATGAAAGAAAGAATGTAATTGAAAGAATGTTAATTAGAGCTTTAAAAGTTTCTAAAACTGGTGGAATCGGAGCTTCAGACGCAATTATTTTATACGCTAATAGAGAAATTAAAGGACCAAATGGTAAAATTTTAAGACAAGCAGTTCCATTTTCATTATCTGATATTAAAAATAAATTTCAAGCTACAGTAAACGCATATTTAACTAATGAAGCATTAATTCGTCAATATCCAGGTTTACAAGCTGTAAATACTCCTTCTAGAGGAATTATTCAATACTATAAATTTAACAATGGAATATTTAATTATGAATCTGCTGTTAAATGAGTAAAGGATAAAATGACCAATGCTGAAAGATATAGACTTGCAGCTTTCTTTGATGAGCCATATTTAGATTATAATGATGAGACTGTAGTTAGGCATGCATTTAAACCATATAAAACTGAAAAAACATATGAATTATTCAATAAGCTTTCATATTTTCTGGGCAGAGTTTCAGGAGAAGGAGAACACTCCTATTTAGAATTTAAAGATAAGTATGGAAATCTTCCACACGGATTATTTGAAAATGCAATGAAAGAGATATTTAAACCTCTTTCTGATAATCCTGCTTATATAGAAACATATAATTCTGCAATTTCTCAATTATATGAACTTTCGCATACAACTAATCCTGAAATGATTACAGATTTTTGTGAAGGACAATTTCTAAAGAAAGTTTGAGATCCTAGAGATCTTCAAATAGGTCAATCCATTATTGTTAAAAGAAAAGGAGATAAATTCTTTAGAAAGATAACATTAGAAAGTGCCTATCAAAGAGACATATGAGTTAATCTTGAGGATTTCAGTAATGTAGATATATATAGAATAATTTTAGCTCCAGAAGATTTAAAACAACCACAACTACAAATTGAAGTAAAGACTGAAAATGAAATTGGTTCTAAAGATTTAGGAATAAAAACTGAATGAGATTTAGATGTTGTTCGAGCAATGTATTATTTTAGAGAATTGAACTCAAAAGATCCATCTAAAATTCAGTTTTATGATAAAAAAGTAAATTTAGTAGACAAAGTTCTAAATAAAATATATAGTTTTGGTAATAAATATAATTTTTCTAGACATGCTGCATTACTTATTAGTTCAGATAGTTTTTATCCAGTAGTTAAAGATAAAAATATTCAAGGGCAAATAATAAAGATTCTTAGAGCTTATCAGCAAGAAATCTATTACCAATTAAAGCAGAAGGGAACCTTAACTTCTCAAGATGAAATTTTAGGTCTTCAAGAATCTTTCAACTTTTTTAATAATGTATCTCCTACTAATAAAGATTTTCCAGAAATTCAAAGTATTACTCTTAAAGAAGTTACTCCAGGAGAAATAGCCGTTTCTGCTGCATATGCAAAAGAATTTATGATTAAAGAAGGAGATGACTTAGGTCAAATCCTTAGAGAAGGAGCAAATTTCTTCAGAAAAAGATTACCATTATTGTCGGATATTTCTGACGATTTAAATCCTGATCAATATGACGCAGTTCTTTTAGATAAATTGGGAAATCAAATAGTTGTTAAAGTTGTAAAACCAAATGAAATTTGGAATCCAGTTGACGAAAACGGAGAATCTTTATTTTATGAGGACGAAGAAGGAGTTGATAGACAATCTATTAATGTTCTTTATAATGGAAATACAATATGTTCCAATAAAGATTGAGATGCTAAAAAAATTAAAATTGGTAAAATAGCAAGATCTCAAAAAGGAAAACCATACAAAATAATTATTCTTCAAGATATTAACGATTTAAAATTATTTGAGGATTCTTCACAATTTAATTCTAAGGAAACAACTTTTAATTTTACTAGAGATAATGTTAAAATGTTGTTTGGTTATGCCAAAAATAAATTAAAGAAAAATAGAAATGGAGAATATGGAATTCCTTTGGGAATTAACAAAAATTATATAAAAGAAAAAGATGCAGTAAAAAATCTAAATGGCTTACAGAATTGGCAAAGAGAACAATCAGAAAATTACTTAAATAGAAGATCTGAACTTTTAGCTAAAAATTTTGAAAAAACTTTACTTTATTTTGGTACTCGTATTCCATCACAAGCTATGCAGTCTGGTATGTCTTTAAAGGTTGTTACTTTTATTGGAAATGGAGGTAATCAAGTATTTATTCCTGGTGCTATGCATTGATTTGAAGGAGCTGATTATGATATTGATAAAACGTATATGATGAGATTGGGTCTAAATAATGGATATTTAGATATTCTTTCTGATTTATATGAAGATTTTGGAGATAAATGTACAACACTAAGCATTCCAAATAAAAATATTTCATATGAAGTTTCTGAAGAAAATCTTCCAGATCAATTATCATTAGAAATTAGAAATGGTTTAGCAAATAATAACGGTAGGTATTTTTATAATGGAACTCATTATGTAAATGCCTCTGCGTTAATGGATTCTCCTGATTATATGATGAATAATGACGAGATGTTTAAGAGCATAAAGAAAATTCTCAATGACTCTGAACAACATCCTGACGCAAGTAAAAATATAATTGTAGTTAATGACAACAATTACGAACCAGATGTCATGGATGATCTGACTGATTTATTAGGAGATTTTCTCAAAAAACATAATTCTACTAAAATGGATAATAGTAGTAAAGTTGCTGCTGCTCTAATGAATAGAAATGTAATAAATGCATATGAAATATTTAGAGATCCATTAAACTTTATAAGTGCTTCTGACCCAATTAGTTTCGGTGAAATTAAGAAATATGCAAAAAATTCTACTCTTGGAGGTCGAGAGAAATATGTTTCTATTTGAAATGGTAGTTCTAAAGGAATTATGCAGGAGCAATTTATGCTAGGTAAAGATGAAATTGGAATTATTGCTACTTCTATTAAAAGTTATTTACAAAAAACAAATGTAGTTAATGCAGCAGTATTAAGAGCTGCAGACTCAATTAGAAGTAGAGATTTAGAAACTGCTCTAAAAATACTAGATAAATACTGTTTTAAAGTTATAGATTTAAATGGAATAGAAAGATTGGGAATATTAGCAAATATTAATCTTAGACCATTATATGAAGCACTTACTTCTTTAAATGAAAATAAACTATTTGTTAGAAATGTTCCAACTAAATTTGATTTATTATATAATAATCCTGATGGGACTTTTAATTTTAAAGGATTATTAGATGATTTAAGTGAAGTAAGTGCAAAAGAAGATGTATTAATGGCGCTTTCTGCCCTATTAAGTGCGGCGACTGATAATGCTAAGGAATTAATTCTAAGTAAAATTAATGCTTCTCAATCTACTATAGATCTTTTTTGTTCTATGCTTGGAACTGGATATTCTATAAAAGAAATTCTTGATGTATTCTCTTCTCCATGATTTACCTTGGCCGATACTTTGATGAAGAATAATTTATACGCTCAATCTGATAATACCAAAACGTTAGGAAGAGTAATAGATTTTATAACTGGAAATAGTACTCTACTTTCTAGTAAATATCAACAAAGATTTATAGAGTTATTAAATTGCGAAGAATTTCTATATAAAACTACTGATTCTGGTGCACAAGTATTCAGATTTAATAAACCTGCTAAAGATTATTATGAAAAATATTTAAAAGATCTTCAAGATCCGAATAGTAGTTATCAAGGAAATAAGGATTCTAAAGATCCGATGGAGCAAAAAAGCACAATAGAAAAGCGTCTAGAGTTTGCTAATATGCTTTTAATAGGAGAAAATTATAAAGAAGCATTGAAAGCACTAGAAGATTTTTATAATAAAGTAGAAGCAAGAGAAAAAATACTAAATGCAAAAAAACGTAAATTTCAAGGAAATGACGATGAACAAACCGACGATTATTACGATTCTTTAATGCAAATAGATGAAGGATCTGAATTTGATTTTGGATTTGATGATTTAGAACCTGATTTTGGACAAGAGCCAGAGCCGGAACCTGATATAGATGATCCGGATATGATTACTCCTAAAAAGACTAGAATCATTAAGAATCTTACATTTAGAGATTTTACTTTAGAAGATGTAAATACTATCAGAGCATATTTAGATGACGTAAAATTTAAAAATAAAATGGCTAATAGAATTAGACACAACGGAAATCAAGATATTTCGGTTTTAACGAAAATTAAAGAAAACGTTATTCCTGTTTCTGATGAAAATAAGATTTTAGGAAAAATGAATAAATGTAATCAGGGTTTAGTTAGTTCTTCTGAAGATTTATATAACTTTACTAAAGCTATAGAAATATATTTCAACAATGAATTGAGAAAAGTTCCTGAAGAAAAACGAAGAGAAGGTTTTCCTGATAAATTTAGTTTAGAAGAGTTTTTAACTAATGAAGTTACTCAAAAGATGATGATTGAATTATTCGATGAATTAAAACATGAAAGTAATGTTCTTAGAATGATGAAAGAATCTGACAACTTCTGGAATATGTTTAAAATATATAAATTTGCAATAGAAAATAGTAAAATTCAATATAATACTGATCTTACTTGGAAGTTAATTAATAACGTTTTAATTAAAATTTATGGAAAAAATAATGCTTATTTATATCATAAAGTTAATAATGATCAATATAAAATAATCAATTCTGTTGTTTCCGATGCATTAGTATTTGGATTCTTAAAATCTCTTCCTGAAAATCAAAGAGTGTTTAAATTTTCAAAAGGAGTTGCTTATTATCCAACTACTGCAAATCAATTTGCAGCAAACGATAATGATTGAACGTATGATACACCAATCACTAGTAGTTTTGATGGAACTATAGATATAGGAACTGCTTCAGGCTCAGCTACATTCAAAAGATGAATGGATACTACCATTTTACATCAATTAAAAACAAGATTTAAAGATAATGCTTTTATTCGTAATTTACACACTGAAGAAAAATTTGATCCAATTCAAAAACAAGGTACTCCTTATTTGACTATAGGAATAGATATGACTAATATTTCTAATTCAACAAAACTTAAATCCCAGTTTAATACTGTAAAATTAGCTTATGATTTAATAGCTGATGAAGAAATTGAATTCTATGGAAATACAATGAAATTAAAAGATATGTTATATTTATATAACTTAATACAAAATAAAGGAGTTCCTACAAGCAATAGTTTTAATGCATTATTTGGAGATCATATGGTGAAGGATATAATGAATAATGATACCATTATGAATAAACACTGAACTTTCTTAAATAATTTAGATACGTTAAAAACTAGTAAACAACGAGATATATTCGAATCTAATTTTATGGAAAATTTAGTAAAGGATTCAATATGAAGACTTGCATCAAATCTTAGTTCTAGAATTCAAATTAATGCACAAAGTGAAGAAAATGTAATTAAACCTATAACATCTAAAATAGATAACAGATTAATAGGATTTAGTGTTGATAAAACCTCTATTTATTTAATTGGAGGAGATTTTAGATTTAACTTACCATTTACTAGTGGAGTAGTTTATAATCAAAAACCTTCTATGTTTGGATCTGCAAACACTTCTACACACTTTTTCTCTGAAAAATCAGGATCGGCATCTAGAATTAGAACAAAAACGTTTTTAACAGAAGCGCTACAAAAATATGTAAAATTAGGTTATATAAAAATACTTGACGGTATAGATGATTGAAAATCAGTACCTTTAACGGATGAAGAAAAAAATTCTGCGCAAAACTGAAGTCTTTTTGCCCACGATGGAATATTTTATATAAATATGAATACAATTGATGAATTAACTCCTGCTAGAGTATTAGTTCCATTAATGTCGATTGTGGCAAATAATTATAAAGATAAAGAAACTGGTAAATATGTTTATAAAGATATGTGAAACAATCTTCTTAAATCGCTTAAAGACAACCAATTTTACGATCATTACTATAAAAGAACATTTAATGGTAAGGATCCTAACTCTGATTTCTTTAAAAGCTTTGCAGGAACTTCAACTGATGAATTAGTTTTAGCAACATACATAACAGATCAACTAATTACTAATGGAATATTTGAAAGTGAAGAGTCTAAATCTCAAACAGATGCAGATTTTAATAATGGAATTGCCGCAATCGTAAACGGACTTTTAGGATTAAAAATGGAAGTTAAAGACTTACCAACACTTTCATTTGCCAATTTAGGACAAATAATTAGAGGTTTTGGAACTATGATGAATGACGCTAGTAAAGATTTTAAAACTACGGTTGTAGAAAATGCAAATATGAGAAATCTTATTCGGGCAATGATAAACAATAACAAATTAACAATTAGTGGAAACTGCTAGTTATGAGTAAATGTAATATAAAAATAGAATATAATGGAATAGTAGAAGAATTCGATAGTTATTCTGATCTTCTAGTATTTATAGATCAAAACATGTCTGATCTTTGGAAACAATATTTCTCTCCGGATAATACCGGAGAGAAATCTGCTCCTTTGATCAGATTTAGAATTACTGATCCAAGTTTACAAGAAATGGAAGATTCTACTAGAGGTAAATTTGTTACTGATAATTCTAGTATTACTGAATCTTTTGAAGGAGATGGTGGAAGTATTATAGAAGAGGTCACTAAAAACCATAAAAAACTTAATGGTGGAGTTGGAGTTTCAACAGTAATTTCTACAAAATTTAACTATAATGGAGAAGATAAATGCTTAAAAGGTAAATTCTTTGATAAAAATTATATCTATACAAAGCTTAAAAATAATCCAGATATAATAGATATAGAAGCAAGTCTTAATCATTATAAAGAAATACTTAATTGAAAAGCCGAACAAGGAGAATTTATTCACGCGTGTTTAGAGGCGGCAATTCTAGACAAATCTATGCCTACTTCTACTTCACTTTCTACAGAACTTCAAGAATCAATATATGAACAAGCTAGAGCATTTGTAAATAAAATGAAAGAAATCCATGGAGAAGACTGTGAATTTGAAGTAGAATATCCAATTATAGCAAAACAGGTTTCCAAAAAATTTAAAGATTTTATAGATCCAACTGGAACAAAAGGAATTGAAACAATCTATGGATTTGCTGATTTACTAGTAAAAGATAAAGATGGAAATATTCATCTTTATGATTTTAAAACGTCTGAAACTCCTTATGATAGAATGTCTTCCACTCAAAGACATGGATATGCTACTCAATTAGCTGTTTATGCTCAAATGCTCAAACAATGAGGAATAAAAATAGATGATACAAATATTCATATTGTTCCAATTCAAATGATTTTAAAAACTAATGAAGATGGTGATAAAATTAAGGATTTGGAAACTGTAAATATATGACAACCTTCTGCTAGTAGAAATTCATATCCATCGCTAACTTTACTTTGAAATCGTCATATAAAAGGAATGACTATTTCTAAAATTAATCAATGAATTCCAACTAGAGCAAATATTTCTATATCTAATCTAGATGAAAATGTTTCAAAATTGATACGAGAAATATTTCCTCCAGAATTACTTAGTTATGGAAGCGTTGCTTCTTCAGAAAGCTCTAGAGAAAGTTCAGTTCAGGATATAAAAGATCGATTAATAAATATTAAACCAGAAACTTCTGACTATGATTTAGGTTTTAGAAAAAAACTTAGATTAAATAGATTCATTGATTCTGATGAACTTATAGAATTTGGAGATGTTATTAATGGCTATTTATATATACAAGAAGATAAAATAGAAGAAGCATGTAGAACGTATGCAGCATTATACAATGAAGCAAATAAAGTAAATCTACTAAATCAAGGAAAAGAATTAGTAGATGTTTTAGAAAGTGGTTCTGTTGAAATTTTAGATGAATATATAGAAAAACTAGGAGGAGACAAACAAAGAAATTGAGCTAGAGTTCAATTAATTCCTTATGTTAAAAATGGTTGAAAAATTATTTCAAATGAACAACTTTTAGCAAATGGAATTATTATATTTTCTAATACAAAAGCCGGAAGACCTGAGTATGATATAGTTATGTTATCTAATAGGCATCTTCATACTAGATATGATTTTGCAAAATCAATAACAACTTCCAGACACGCCACTTCTGTTGCTGGAGCATTTTTCTATGATGATGAAGGAATTGATAACAAAAATGTTTTAATTGCAGAATATGGTAATATGCTTCTAATGAAAGCTATGGCATATATAACTTCGAATACTAACTTCTTTAGACAAGCAACAATTAGATCAGTTAGAGCTTGAAATATAAATCAAGGAGAAGAAACGTATGCTGGAAATACAATGCTTCAAAGAAGTTGGACTACCATAATGAGAGGTTTTTATAATAAAGGAGTTCCTGAGTTTGATTCTGAAGGTAAAGTAGTTAGAGATTCTGATAAATCTCCAATACGTCATAGGAAATCAATAAAAGGAATTGCTAGTTCTTATACAGAGGGTGGAGAAACTAAATATATTTTTCAACCAGATGCTAGAGCATTATTAGACATAGCAATAGATATTTTAACTGATTCTCCTAATCAAAATCGTTTAAATGTTTTGAATAGTTTAGATTCTGACGAATCAAATACAATAGAAGAAGTTACGGAAAAACAAATTATGGCTTTACTTAGAAGTTATTCTAATCATTGTACTAATTCTAATGGAGAGATTACTGATCCTACCGATATTTCTGCTAATGAAGATTCAGTTGCAAAACATTATATACTTCAAGCATGATTAGCATTAAAAGGAAAATATTTGACCTGAGAAAAAGATATGACTTGAGGAGGGGCAAGTATTACAGCACCTGCTATGGCAGATTCCGTAATTGCAAGAACTGTAAATGATACAATGGCTTCTTATATGAATTCCTTACGTAGAGATTATATAAAATCTGCTAGAGAATGGAGGACTATTCTTCTTAAATGCTATGAAGAAATGGGGCAAAATATTGGAACAATGAATGAAAATAAATTCTTTAGTGATTATTTTATAAAAAATAAAGAAAAATATAAACTTTATTCATTAACAGAATTTGCAAATAAGTATGGTGAAGAATCTTCTATGTATAAATTAATGGAAATGTTTCAAAGAAGAAAAACAAAAGAAGGAATTGAATACTCTGAAAATATTCCATTAGTTAAAGGGGGTCCTTTAGAAAGACTTTATTCTCAGGGACTTATTAAAAAAGCTTGGGAAGATATAAAAGAAGTATGAAGTTTATTTAAAGCCCCTATAGATGATGAATTTTCCCATCCTGATTATATGGTATTAGATGGAGATGAACAAACTAGAGAAGACGCATTGTCTAATCATGAAAAAGGTTATTATTCATTTAATCTAGATTATGTTTTTCTCCATAATTTACAACAACAAAAACGTAAATACTGGCAAATTCAGTATGATCCAATTTTTGCTGCAATTAAAAACGGAATTGCATTTATGAATCAATTTCAAGGAGGATTTAATGGAGATGAAAAAAAGTTGAGTATGACTGAAAAATGAATAAACGATTATATCAAAACTCGTTATGAAAATAAAAGTGTCATTGAAAAATCTCTACGTAAATGAATGGGATTAATAGACCAGATTACTGGTTTTGCTTCTGGGGTTCAACTTTGATTTAATTCTCGTGCAATGGTTCGAGAAATGTTTACTTCTCTTATGATTGGAGTTACTAGATCAATTTCTCATGAATATCCTTCAATTACTTCTGAAATGTACAAAAAAGCTTTAGAAAAAGTAATTGGCTCTGAGGATAAATTAGACTTAGATGGCATGTTATACCAACAAAATTCATATTTTGGTATGGCAAATATGGATATTTCTGGACTTGCAGATGCAATGAAAACTGGTAGATGGAATTTTTGAAATCTTTCAGGAAGATCTCCTTATATAACTTCTTCACTTCCAGATCTTTATTATAGAAATGCAATTTTATTAGCAAAAATGATTGCTGATGGAGTTGATGAAGCTTATTATATAGATGAGGACGGAGTTTATAGATATCATTTTGATAAAGATAAACGATTTAATATATTAAAAACTGGAGGAAGAAATCTTTCAAAAGAAGATTATGAAAGATATTTAAAAACCGTAGTATTATATAATGAAATTGTAGATGATTTAAATACGAGAAGAGAATTGTACGCAGAAAACGGAAATAATCCCGCTATGATGGAGCATATTCAAGTTGGAGATACTGATATTCCTGCATTATGGGATGCTTATACGGATGCTGAATTGCAAGGAATCCGAAATTATTCTGATAAACTATATGGTCACTATAATAGTGAAAATGAAATGGCTTTAAAAAAACAATTTTTAGGTCATTATTTACTTCAGTATAGAACATTTATGTCATCTCGTTTAGAACAAAATATACAAGGAGAACATGCTACAAATATAGTGCATTATAGATATTATGATAATCCAGAAGGAAAGCAAATATACAAAGTAATGCAAGATGATGGTTCATTTATATTAAAACCATCTGATGAAGTTACTGATGAAGAAAAAGAAAGCGGAAAAGCTATTATATATATGGAAAAAGTAGGTTTGTCTCAACCAGGTATGGTTACCAATTTAGTTAATGGAGCAAAAGCATTAATTCATTTCAAGGAAAATCCTGAAGATTTTAGATCATGATGAGCTACTCCAGTTCATAGACAATTACTTACGTTATTTTTGTTAGATAACTTTATTACTGCTTTGTTAATGTTTGTACTTAATTGAGCTATAGGAAATAAGAAAAATACTAAATATCAACCAATTAAAAATGATAATTGGTGAAGGCGTTGATCATATGGAGTTTTAGCAGGATCTTTCCAAGACGGTCCTATATGGAATCTTTTTGGACAAATAAACTCATTAGACCCTCCAGTTATTTCTCAGATATCTAATTGATATAATGATATTTGTGCAGTATTAACTGGAAATGAGAATCTTATGCATTCTTTAGTAGAAAATTTTGGTATGACTAGAGAATTTTCTCATTATTTTGATTTAGACCAGTATAATTTATAGTTTCTGGGTTTAAAAAAAGCCGGGAAGGAAATAACTCCTTACCCGGCTTAATTTTATATTCTACGACCTAATTTTCTCACAATTTCTTCATACTCAGGATGTTCCTGTTTATTTTGTTCATCAGTAAAAGCGAATAAAATTGCTCATTGATCTGGAAAATTAATAGATGGTTTTATGCAAAAATATCTAAAATATTTATGTCCATAATAATAAATTCCATTACAAATTTTAATTCTTTGTAAATCTTCAGTTAATAAATAATTTGTAGCAGGCCAAAATAATGCTTTGATTGTATAAATCTTGTCCCTTTCAGGTTTAGATTTTAAATTCCCGATCATTACAAGTTATCATTAGATTCTACACTATCAACTACTTCCGTAGTATCAATTTGATTATCAATATTTTCGGTTTTATTCCTATTTCCGCAGCTACACATCATTGCTGCTACTATAAACAAAATTGCTATTTTCTTCATACTTTATTCTATTTAAATCACTTAAATAACATTTTATCTTGTGCATTAGTAGTCTTTTAGAAACTGCATTATCAGCAATTTCATATTTTGTATATAAACTTCTCAAACTACTAATTATATAATCTTTGTAACTCATTAAATATCAAGTTCTTTTAACAAAAATTCACAACTAGCGATTAATTTTCTACCACATCTAATGTCAACACTAACTTCTTTTAAATCACTATTATATGAAATTCTCGTATTAATTTTTTCTTTTAATTTTTGTTCTATTTCTTCTTTTTTAATCATGAAGAATCATTAAAACAATTGCTCCTATTCAACTAAAAAATAAACCTATGAAAACACTAATTCAATTATAGTGCCCAAAAAGATTCTTTTTATTTGCCTGATTATAACAAATGATTGTAGGTCAAACAAATCATAAAAAGATTCAAGCTATAAAAATAAGTGCTATAAGTAAAAATGCTAAAATTTTCATTATTCTTTATTTTTATTTTTATTTTGATTATACATTTCTCCACCTATGACTATTAATAATATTATTAATAAACAAGTCATACCTATAATCTGTGTCATATTATTCTTTTAAATTAAAATATTTTAAAAACTTCTCTTTAGTTGTATCAAAATTAATTGTAAAAATTTTATCTACAATTCTACTAACCGGATCTGTGTATCTGTCTAACAATTTAATTTGTTTAGATTTTTTTATCTGATTTATAGTTTCATGGTCTGGAAAAATTTCAATAAGATCATCATCTAATTTTAAAGTAGTTATATTCTTTTCAGGATCATATTCAAAATCTGGGCCTTTTCTATAAGCAACTACTTTAAAAAGATTATCAGGATCATAAATAACTCCAATACTAGAGCCGGAAAGATCTATATTAGGAACTATATATATTCTATAAATTATCATTAAATAAATTTTAAAAGTGCCTCCAATTCTTCATTACTAGAAACTGATTCATCATAATAATGATAAACCTGATCAGGTTTATATTTATCTAAAGTAATTTGAAATCTTGTATTTACACCGCCAACATCTAATCTTAAATCTTTTTTATAAATTCAAAACCATGGAAGTTGTATCTCAACACAATCCATCCAACGTTTTTGAAAATTATTAATCCATATTTTTTTACAACAAATGTTACAACAAAGTTCAAAAGAATAAACAATTTTAGAAGCATCTATTAAATAAATATAAACAATGGTTGTATATGGATCTAATATTTTAAAATAAATTCTAGATTTATACATATCTTAACAATGTTTTAATTTTATAAAACAAAACTTTTAAACTAGAATCATTTTTAATAATAAAATCAAATTCTTTATCGTTCAACAAATCAATAACTTCCTTTTCAGAAGCATGATTTCCTGGTTGTATTCCAGGTCTATAAATATAAATTAATTTTCCATTTTTATTCTTAACTGCTTTTGCTTCGGCTTTAAATCTTAAATCACTAATAATTAGATTCTTAGGATTATTTAAAACAGTATTTATTCAAACATTTTTACCAAAATATTTTTGACATATTTCAGTACCAAAATACTGCATTAATTGTCTAACAGTTAGAGAATAATCTTTTAAAGTATCTTCAGTTTGAAGAAGTTTAATAAAATTCCTATCTCCTAGTCTTACTGGATTTTTAAAGAATCTTAAAGTTGAAAGTTCAATATCAGTATTTTCCTTAAATTCTCTATCTTCAAACTTGCAAATATCTATATTCAATAAAGATGCCAACATTTGTTTTAAAGTATCAGCAAAAGCTACCTTATGTCAACGTTTAAATAATTTTGGTAAATGTTTATAACATCAATAATTACGAAAACATGCTGGACTATTCAATAAATAATCTAGCATATTTGCAACTTCAGTTTTACCGGAATTTTTTAATCCAGCAATAGCAATAATATTTCTACTCAACTATAATTTTTATATTAGGGATAAAAGGAGCATTTGGTTCTCTTAGTCTAAAAGAATTCTTTTCAACATACTCCTTAAACAAAGGTTTTAATAATCTTCCTACCTGAGCAATTTCATAATCTGAAAATTTATCACCAGGTTCTGCTAAGGCATATGCCCAATTAGGAAATGCACCAATATATTTCCTATCTGCATCAACTGAATTTAACATTTTTCTAACTGCTACAGAATTTAAAGCCTTATTTGAATTAACAACATTCCAATGTTTATAAAGCAGAGTTTTAATAATTGTAGGAGTTTCAAAAACATTAAATCCAGTTAAAAGTTTTAATCCCATTTCTACTACAGATTGATCAGTAGAACTCAACATTGAATCAATTGAGTCTATATCTGACTCACTTATAATGGGTAAACTTTTAGAAATTTCTAAATCTAACATTGTATCAGTAATTATAGGTTTTGTATATTTTCCAAGTAAAATATCTATTGCAAAAGAATTTTCCATATTTACTTCTGCAATATAAGTAGTTTGAACAAATTTTAAATCAACTTTATTCCAAAGTTTTATACATTCTAAAAAATGCTGCTCATCGACAAAACGAGAATCATAAATTACTTTCGAAATACCAAATAAATTATCACTACATTTATCCTTATAAATTCTCATTTTTGGATACATAGAAATCCATCTCTCTGGAACTTCTGGAATTACAATACAATCACATTTATCTGGTTTAATTGTTCTTTTATAATCAGTTCCCATTAATTTAAATCTAGGAAACTTAGATTTAGGATGAAAATAAATCTTCTTTCCTGTAACTCCAACAGCAATAGACTTAGAATACTGATCCATTAAAGCTTTAGGATCTGAAATATCAGTTGGAAATACAATTCTGTCTGTTCTATTCCACGTTTTAAAAATATCATAAAAATCTTTAGTTCTAGAATGATTTTTAATTAATTCCCAATCGCTAGTACAAAGTCCTACATATGCATTATTTTCGTACCAATATAACATATTACAAAAGTTTCATTCTAATTGACGGTATCATTAACACTTTATTCATTTTAGCAGCATATTTAGTTGCTAAATTTTTAATTACATTGAAGATTAAATCTTCAGTAAAAAGTTTATCCTTAGAGTTGATTATATCCAGTAGTCTGTCTTGAACTACCGCACTTTTACAACCCTTAGTTTCAAAATAAACCATTGAATAATTCAACAGTCTAGTAGCTAGCACACTAGCAATTTCTGGTCTATACATATCTCCATCATAAACACAAGATTTAATTTGAGGAGCTACAGTTTCCCAACTCTTTAATAACATATCTTTTGGAGAAATAAGTTTATCTAACTTATTAGCTATAAACGTAGTGAATAATCCTCCAATTATATTATCTTTATCAAAAGGAAAACAACCTTTAGAAATATCCAAAATAAGACATAAATTTTCAGGTTTAGACCAATCAGAAATACCTGAAATCGCATTTCCAAACATTGTATAAGATCGTGCATTTACAACATTTACTCCATCTTTAGATTCAAAAATTTCAGAACTATAAGAAAGAGCAAAATTAATCACACGATCATCTATACCAGCTCGTTCTGCATAATCAGCCCAAACCTTTACATCAAATTTTACTGGAAAATTAACATATCTAGTCAAAATTGCACTATCCTGAGATTGTACATTGAATTCACCTGAATCAGGATTACTTGAAAGTACTAGAGTAGTATATTTTGGAAGTTCCCAAGTCATATATTTTCCAGTACAAATAATTTCCATAACGCAATTCATTATAACAGAATTAGTTCTATTCCAATCGTCAAGTGTAACTAGAATTCCATTTGGATTTTCTTCTCTAGGAAGCCACGCAGGCGGTGCATATGCCATTCTAGATTCGGTAGTTATTTCATAAGTTTCACAAGGTTTTTGAAAATAAGTTGACATTGTATCTTGAGGAACCCATTTAGTACAAATAATGTTTCCATTTTCATCTAACTCATTAACTTTATACTCTTTAATAGGAAATCCAGAAATATCTCCAATTTCCTCAACTTGACTAAGAGAAACTTTTACATAAGTCATTCCTCTTTCCTTGGCTATTTGTTCAATTATTGAGGTTTTTCCGCAACCTGGTAAGCCTTCACATCCAACGGTAATTGGGTATTTTCCTTCATCTACTAATTTTCTATTATTATCAATTAAATAATTAAGTATCCTTTTAAATTCTTGTAAATTAATTTCGTTCTGCATTTTCTTTTGGTATATATAAAGTTTTTCCTTGAAATTGTCTTGTATGATCTCCTTTTGAGGTTATAATCCACATTGCTTGTCCTAGCACTTTTATAGGATTTGACTCTATCCAACCATCAGTAAATAAGACTATTGTCTGATAGTCTCTTCGGTGATCATTAAAATATTCTATTGCCGGGCTAAGTATTGTGCCTCCACGGCCATTTATTTTTCCATCCCATTTTCCAGTATAATCATAAATTTTATTTACTTTAGTATCACATTCGCAAATTGTTACTTTTGCTCCTGCTTTATAAATATGATTTATTTCACTGAAAAAATCGCATAATTCTTTATCTGAAACACTTCCAGAAGTATCAATTACTAGAAATATATTTGATTTCCTTTTGTGTTTCAGTCCTGAAGCATCTGGAAATCTATTTGATTCTTTTTTTCTAGTCTTCTTTATATCAACATCTATAATTGTTCCTAGCATTCTTCTAAAATAAGCTTTCCAATTAAATATTGCTGGTTTTTGTTTAAACAATTCATTAATTATTTCAGAAAGTTCTCCAGGAATTGTTCCCTGCATTTTTTGTACTTGCTCTGCCGTTTGTTTTAAGATGTGATTTAATTGATTTTCAATCAATTTCTTTTCATTATCAGATAATTGATTATAATTTCCCCATTTAGAATGATCATCAATTGTATTTTCACTAGATTTTCCACTACTAGTAGATTGATTATTTTGGTTAGCGTCTTGCCCACCTTCTTGGCCGGATTGATCACCAGATGATTTAGGTAACAAATCATAATATACTTTTGATCCAGCTCTAGGGGGCATTTCTTTATGTTCCCAAATATACCAACCTCCGGGTGAAATAAATCCAGTATAATTAGAAACTTCTAAATCTTCAGCTATATTTGCTCTATTAGAATCAGGAAATCTATCAGAAAATTCTAAATGTTTCAGACAAATGTGAAGTAATTCATGTTGTAGTAAATTAAGCCTACAATCATCATTATCTAGAGAATTCCAAAACTCTTCATTAACAATTAATTCATAATTAATTCCATTAATATGAACATACGCAGTTTTGCAATCATCACTAGGTATAGCAAATCTCCTTTTTAAGGAAAGTAAAAACAATCCATAAAAAGGAGATCTAATCAATAATCGTTTAGTTGCTTGTTCTAGATTCATCAGTATATCTATTAAAAATTGTTTTAAAAACTAAATATTCATCTTCTTCCATATCATCAAAAACATCTAGTCCAAAAATAATTTCGTTAACTCCCTGAGAAATAAGAACTTGTTTTAATCGTTCAGTAAAATCTTTACTAAGTTTCATCTTTTTTCTTTTTATTTATTTGTGCTTCAAGTTCCATTAAACTTTTATCATATTCATCCCAATATTCAGGTTTAATGAAACATTTATTTAATCCCCAATATGAATACCTTTGATCAGTGTTTACAGTAGTCCATTTTCCTACTCCATTAATCGCATATTTGAGATCTAACGGCTTTTCTCCATAAAGATAATAGAGAATACCTTCCCAATAAAAATTATCGTTTGCAGCGTCATTTCCGGGACATTTAAGCCACCATGAAAAAGACAAGCCAAAAATAACTATTGTAAATTGAGGAGAATATTCATAACGAAAATCATATGAAGTCCATTTTGTTTTCCAACCAAAATCATGATTAAAAATATAAAAAGATAACCAAATTGGAAGTTGATAATACGGTTTAATCCAATTTAAATGCCATTTTTTAAGTTTTTTCCTAAAATCACGATTCCATACTCTATCCCAAGAATTTAAATTTCCGGGAAGTTTATGATAAGATGTGTCTCCATAATCACATTCAGCAATTTTTCCATTTTTCATTTTATCTCCTTTCCTATAAGTTATTATATTACAACCAGATCTAACTTGATAAGAGTTTTTATAAATAAACTTTTTAGGAAATAACTTAATTATTGGGCCATGTCTCCATACAGGCAAACAATGATCGTTTCTCCACAATCCAAATTTAAAATATAATTTAGGTTTTATAAAAACTTTTTTAACTTTATTATAAGTTTCATATAATTTAATCCAAGCCATTTATAATTAATTCTTTACTATAAGGTAGAGTTTTAATCCAATCACAGAATTTATGCCAATGAGGAAGTCTATGATCTTTCCTTTGTTTATAAATTCTTCTAAGAGTTTGATAACTAAAAAGTTGAACTCTTTTTTGCATTGTACCTTCTTTAAGTTCTTCTTTTGCTTTAACTAGTTCTTCATTTGAAAGTCCTTTACAATCAACGTGCATTGTAGATTCAGAACTAAGTCTGTCTGTACCAATGTGATATGTATCTGCTTCTTGCCATCAAAATCGTGGAGCATTAATTTCACATCAAACAATTATTCCACGAAGAACTTTTGCGTGTTCATCTCCCCTTTTAAGAAGAATTTGCATAAGTTCCAAATCTTTTGGTTGTAAAGTTATAGCAGTTCTATATTGAATTAAATCAATTTCATTTTCAGTAATTAATTTAAAATCTACATTACTTCTACATTCTTTACTAAAAGGAAGTCTAAGAGCTTGTAATGCAGCTCCTAATCCTCCTATTTCCAACGTTTTAACATTAAAATTAGATAAACTTTCCACTATAAGGTCCCCATTTTAAAGTATAATCAATTTCTTCTTTGTGTTCTTTATAAAATTCAGTATTGTTATATTGTTCTCGAATCATATTCTTAAACCAATTTCTATAAGAAGTATTTGGAGAAGCACCAAGAATTAAACTAGAATGAATTCGTTCACAATCATAGCTTTTAAGTTTGTTTTCTCTACAAATTCTTCTTTCTATACTAAATTGAATTTCTTCTGGTAGCCAATGATATCTATAATCCACACATTTTATATTTTTCTCCTTGTTAAAATAAGGAGCTAAATCTAAAGATGGGACTGAATATTTATACATTTCTATCAGAATTTGATCAAGTATTTTACTTGCTTTCGATTTCATCTAAAATATCATATAATTGTACAAGAGTTATTACTCCGACGTGCCTTTTAATGACTTGATCTTCACCATCAAGAAAAACCAAAGTAGGTAGATTTCTGACTCCATATTTGGTTGGTATATCGTCATCAGTATCACAGTCAATATGTTGCAAAGGAACTCGATTATCATATTTTTTAAGATTTTCTGCTAAAACTCTACATCCAGAGCACCAAGTAGCTCCAAAATCCAAAATTTTTTTACATTTCATTTTTCAACTTTTTTAAAATTTCCTTTTTTCTAAGTAATTCAGTTTTAGCAATTAACATATTCATTTCAGGTTTAATTACTTCTGAATAACAATCATTTATATAACCAGTTTTTATTTGATTAATCTTTTCCAAACCAGGACCAACTACGTGATAATTAATAATTTTATGATTATCAATCACTTGATTAGCATAGACTAAATATTTATAAATTTTTGAATAAATCGCTTTTATTTCTGTTATACTACAAACATCAAAATCTCTATAAAGCAAATCACTCAATAATTTATACGTATCATCTATATTTTTTCTGATTTTTAAAGTATCAAAATCAACTAACAATTTGACATGCTCTTTTATAATATACTTTTTATCTAAACAACTTAATATCCAAGCAGTTAAATCATTATTTGTTATATATTTGAAATACAATTGAATAGGAAAATGAATAATTGGAATATCTTTATATTTATCTGGAAGTTTATATGCGTATTTTGTAATTAAAACATATTTATCAACTCCAGAAGTTAATCCAAACAAATCAGGAGGAAGAAAATATCCATATAGAATATCTTCATCCTCCTGAATATATTTCACAAAATCTTTAAGCATCCAAAATTTGCTCTTGTGCTTGATCAAAATCAGATGGAGAAACTAGATTACGGAGAGTATTTTCTAGATCATCATTTCTTAATTGAACCCAATTAGGGTATACTTCTTCTAGAATAAGTTGAAGTTCAAGAAATTCCTTGTTAGTAAGTGGTATCTGCAAATACGGACAACCACCAAAAACGCTACGCTGTTTTTCTGGAATATAAATCATAATTGCTGGCCCGTGTTCAGGATCATCTGAATCAAAAGGCTTTTGATTTACAGTATAAGTAGCATCTTTAGACCACGAAATTGTAATATTTCCAAAAGTAGCTCTAAATGATTCAAAACTACTTGGATACTTCTCTTTCAACAATTTGAAAATCAATTCTTTAATTTTTGTATAATCCATATTAGTCATTAATTATATTATACCACACATCATCAAAATTAGGACGGTTATCTTTATCATAACCAAATACCCAATCTTCAAGAATATCAGCAGCTTCTACTCCAAACTGGGAATCAAGAAACATTCTAATGATTTTATTATATTTATTATAAATAGATTCATCATCGGAATCCCAAATATTAATTCCAAACTCTTTATCAAGTCTATATACTTCTTTTTCAACAGATTCCCATTCTTTAAGAATGGCAAGTACTTCTTCTTTAGTTAGAGTTGAATTATGTTCATTATTATTTTTCTTCAGATCATCACAACTTGATTTTTCACATTCTACTGGTTCTTCTACTTCAGAACTTTCCTTCTTTTTAAGCTCTTCATCAAGTTTGTCAAGTTCTTTATCAGTAATTCCCATTGCTCCAAATAGCACTTGAGCAATTGGATTATTTCTAACTTCATTAAGCATTTTTGAATCAATTTCCTTCATATTATTCCAATTTTAAATATCTTTATCCAATCTAACAGATTCCCACACGGGTTGGAGTGGAATTCCATCATCAGACAAATAAAAATAAGTACACGTTGCTTTTTTGCCAATTATATTATTCATATCAGCAAAAAGTGCTTCTTTATCTTCTTTACTTCCTACTGGTTTAGCTAGAAACTCTTTATTATCATCAGTTTTCATTTTAAAAACTAAATCTTCAACTCCACGAAGTCCAAGTTTATATCCTATTGTATTGAATTCCTGTGACTTACGTTTTTTGAGTTTAATCATCTGCCTAGCACCAGGTTCATATTTCTTTGTAGGATCTCTTAGCACAGCTCCTTCCCATCCTTCAGAAACATATTTATCATGCAACTTCCACATTAATTTTTCGTTATTTGGGATTTTTTCTTGTGGAAGTATTTGTATCATAATCTCATCATCTTTGAAATTACGATTTGGATCAAATCCCAAATTTAAATCTTCTTTAAACTTTTGAATTACTTTATATCTTTCTTCAAAAGTCTTGCCAGTATCAACTATATCATAAACATAATAATGCAAAAGATATGGTACTGGACCATCCTCTAATCTTCCACAACCACTAATTTGTTGTAGAGTTAGACGTTTATTATTTTGAATTAAATATAATTCTCCATCAAGCACTAAATCAGGATGTTGCTTAAAATATTCAATCAATTTAGGATTATTTCTAATATGTTTAGTAGGATAATCATACATACCCCCACCTCTACTTCCAAAATGTAGAACTCCTTGATTTATAAATAGTTCCGCTCTCAGACCATCAATTTTTCTTGAGACATACCACTCTTTTACTTTAGACAGTGTACTCTTCGGAACACTTTCAATAAGTTTTGCCAACATTGGTTTTAAAACTCCATTTTGGTCTTTCTTTTCTTTAGGAAGTACTTTATCTGGATCGAAATCACTAAGTTGTTTATAACCAAGATCTTCTATATCTTTATAACCCTTATCTTTATATTTTTTTATAATTGCGTTAAATTCTAATTCTGCTTGTTCTTTTATAGTTCTTTTTACTCTACCAGCTCCTATATAAATTCCTGGTCTTGGAACTAATTTTCCTTTATATAATCCAGTTTCTCCAGTAATAGTATAATATTCCCCATCCATTTTAGGATGGTGAGTTAATTTTAAATTTGCAATTCTAATTTTACCTTTAGAATCTCTACAAATTAATGTTTTCATAAATAACACTTTTATTATCTCTTCTTTCTTCAGGTGTACAACTTAATTTGTAATTTTCACAACGATGGTGTTTATTAAAAATACAATTCTTGCAACTAAAAGCATCTTGCTTAATTACTTTAATCTTTTTAGATTTAAAATAAAATATTTCAGATATTATTCTTTCCATAATTTAAAATTATAGTCAGCGTGACATCCAAAACAAGCATTACCAGAATATCCATTTCTAGGAAGATTGCAATCACAATTACATCTAAAATAACAAGTTCGACAAAAGCCTTGACTATGAATAAGATATAATCCGTTATAAAAAAATATTTCGTTGTTAAAAAATCTCATTATTTTCCTGTACTTCCAAAACCGCCTAAACCTCTATCAGAATCAGAAAGTTTTTCTACTTCATTAAATCCTATCATTGGATATGGTAAAATAATTAATTGTGCAATTCTCTCTCCAGGAACGTATACACATACTCCGTCGTCCTTTAATTTTTTAAATCTAACTTTTATAGAATTTCTATAACTAGAATCAATAACTCCAACAGAATTTGCTTGTACTAAATCCAATTTAGACACACTACTTCTAGGAAAAACTAAGCCAACATATCCTTTTGGAATTTCTATAGCAATTCCAGTATCATATTCTATATATTTATCGGTTTCGTTCATTGAAATAGCAACTAAATCCATTCCAGCGTCAGTACTATGAGCATATTTAGGAATTATTGCCAATTCATTTGTTTTTTTAATATTAATTATAAGTTCTTCTTGCATTATTTCCAAAATTTATAAGTTATATCAGTTGCTTTTCCAGTATTTTTATCTATTTGCCACATTTGTTGATTAGTAGTTTTACTATCTAAAGGTCCTTTTTCGGCTATATAAGGCCCTAATTTTATAAAATTGAAGGGAATCCCTCTAAAGAAATTTTCAGGGCTTAAATCGGGCATATTTTGCTTTCCAGAATACCAAGCAGATTTAAGATTTGGATAATGAGTTTCTAACAAAAGTCCTAAAATCCAAATATAATCTGGATCATTATCTCCGCCCATAAAACAAATTGTAGAAATACCAGAATTTTGTTTTATTAATTTTTCTAATTCTTCAAAAGTTAATTCAGTACCAATATCTTCAGCTAAATAAGATGAATGGCAACCTTCGCAATGATTAGGACATCCAGAAATATTTATACATAAAGCGATTTCATCAGGAATTTCTCTAAGTCCAATAAAAGTTTCTACATATTTAACCATTTCTTTTTGTTTTTGGAATATATTGATAAGGATTAATTAAAGTTGATTTATATAATTTATTATCAATATTATGCACATCTGACCAACAATCAATTCCTTTTAAAATATCTGTAATTACTTCATCAGTAATTTCATATTTAGAATCAATTTCTAATTTTGCATTTAACATTATAGTCTTTTTCATTATTCAAAATCTTTTAAATATTTAATATAATAAGTATAATATTCTGGAGAAATCTTTTGAAAATGATTTTCAAAATTAAGTTGCATTGAAGTAAATAACTTTCTAAATTCAATTGGATATCTATGAAACAAATATAATAATTCAGATTTTTGTTTCATAGACAATGATTCCCATAATTGTTCTCTATTCATATTCTAAAGTAGTAGAAGCAGTTATAGTCCAATCATTAGGAACTGACGGTTGATTTGGAAACCAAACATTTGGAATATTAACAGTTTCAATTGTTGGTTTATATATTTGCTTGTATTCCTCTACAGTACAAGTAATTACATCACCATTAGATTTAAATATTGTCATTGTTTAAATATTTAATTAAAAGTGAACTCATTTGACCTTGAATAACTTGTTTAAATGATTTATAAAATTTTTCATTTTCTAACAAATTGGTTAAATCAAGACCGTTACTTTTACAAGTTATTGTAAAATTATTAAAAAGATTCCCAATATATCTATCTATTTGTTTCATTTTTATCTTGTTTTTTATCTAATTCATTTCTAAGAAATTCAAAATCTCGATTAATTTGAGTATAGGCCTCAATAAAATTTCTATTTAAATCTTGAATATCTCGCTGATTTATAAGGTCCATTGAAAGACATATTGCAATGAGTATAATTATAATTATAAGTATAAATAGTACCATATTATTCTTTAATTTTTACTTTATATATCTTTTTAAGTTGTTCTAATTCACGTTTATATACTTTTATCATACTATCTAACTCGTTTTCTTTATCTTTTAAAACAAAAATGGCAAAAAGCGAAAGAAGTACTATAAATACTAATATAATAATTAAAAATTTTTCCATAATTACCTCGTACACTCATTATATTTAAGCAAGCTATAATATATAACTTGGGATTTAAAATCTCCTTTTGTATCTGGAAGCAATTCAAATATTTTAAATAGAGACTTTTCTGGTTCAGAAGTATTTCTTCTACAAAAGTCTACAATTTCATTTGCAAATTTCTTTACATATTCTTTATTATCCATTATCATATTTTTTCTTTTTAAATAAAACAATGTAGTGATTATCTTCTGGAGTTATTTCAATTTGTAAATTACAGTCTTTAGCTCTTTCAGAATTATATAATATTTCATCTGGAGAACTATTAATTATAAAATATCCCTTTTCTGAAACTTCATTTAAAATTGTTTCATTTATTTGTTTAATACCATCTAAAGTTCTAATCATCAATGCTTTATAATTATTCGTTGTAGGAACTTTTTTATTTTCTTCTAATAATTGAACTTTAGCAGAAAGAAGTTTTACTTTATCTATTAGATTGTCAACAGTAGATTGTAAATTGGTATTCAATTTACTCATAAACTTTATTTGTTCGGTCGTATCGGAACTTTTCGTCTCAGGTCTTTTAAGTAATTTTTTAATAGTTTCAATTTTGGCAAAAAGAATACATATACCTCCAAGTATAATTATAATAAGAGGTATGATTATATAAATAATTACTTCCATTACTTTCTTTTTAATTTATTTATAATCTTTTCTACAAGTTCAGTTAATTTCTGTACTTCAAAATAAGCTAAAACTCCTAGAAATCCACAAATTATAAAAATTATATTAAGTATTGTTTGCATAATTTAATCTAAAATTGGGCCTACATAAACCACATAAGCATATAAACCTAAATGAGATTTCTCAACTCTTTTTGCATACTTTTCAGCTTCAATATAAGTGTTAAAATACGTATCTCGGCGAAACTTTCTTTTCCAATTTACAAGTATTACTAAATAGTCCATATTAATTCTTTAAATTGTTTGTATATTTAATTTTCCATTTTGAGGTTTTTGAGGCCAACCTTTTTTATATATTATAATTTTTTCATTATCCATTTCGGTTATAGAATTTTCAGGAGTATAATTATTTCTATAACAAAAATCTATAAAATTAAAAATATTATCAAATGCATGAACGTCATCTTCAGGATTATTATAATATTGTTCTTTTAGAGTCATTTATTTATTTGATTTTGTACGATTGCAAGATTTACAAAGCATTTGAAGATTTTCAGTAGTAGTCTTACCGCCTGAAACCCAAGGAGTTATATGATCTGCATCCATTTCATCAATTTCAAAATGTTTTCCACATTTTGGACAAATTCCTTTCTGTTTTTCATATGCAGAACGTTTTTGACTTTCTGTAAACGCACGAATATTAAGAACTTTTTCTAGAGTTTTTCCAGACAACAAATATTCATAAATTCCAGACTTTTTAGTAACATCATCATCAATCATTAATTTAACTATCTCTTTTTCAAGTAGATCGGTATCATAATCATTTTGATGATATTTATTATAAAATTCTCCCCAAGCAAGTCCTTTCATTTCCTTTCTATATTTTGGAAATACGGAGGAAATCCAAGTAATAACCTGTGTAAAATACAACCATAATTTAGATGCATTTTGATCCTTTTGATGCTCTGCCATATAATCCTCTATATGACCGGAAGAAATCCATTCAAGAGCAGTTTCTAAATAATCCTGTCTAATCGGACTACCTTTCATATAATCCTTTGCTAAATTATACGCTGGACCTAATTGTTTACTAAAATATTTCTTTGCATCTGTAAGCCAACTACCAGTATATATTGCATTTCTAAGTTCTTGATCTGTAAGCTTTTCTCCAGCTATATTAATCACTTTAAACCATTCAAGTTTTTCAACTTCCGTTCCTTCACAAACATATACATCTATTTGATAATTAAGTATTTGTTGTTGTTCCTCTGAAGTTAAATTATGAAAAAATTGATGATTAATTGAAAACTCTTTATTTACATATTGACAAATGGATAATGTACGTTGCTGACCATCAAGTACTTCGTAAGTTCCATCTGTATTTTTACTCCAATAAAAAGTATTAAGTGGGAAATTAGCTCTAACAGAGCGAATTACGGCGTCTCTTTGAGTGTCTTTATAAACAAATTCTCTTTGATACGCAGGACGGATGTTGAGTTTTTTATTAAGTCCCCAACATCCGTCTTCATTTGTATTTATATAATTTTCAGTTAAATCTTTAACTGATATTTTCGTTTGTGTTATTTTCATTTTTCTTTTTTTTAATTTAAAATTCCAAATATTAACGAAAATAGAGCAATAATAGTAGTTGCAGTTTCTCAAAATTTTCTCTGTATAAATAAAAGATTATTTCAATATTTTATTTTTAACATTCCAAAAAAATTTGTAGAAATATTAATTATTTGTTCTTCTTTAGTTTTTATATTAGAAAAATATATTTTAAATACATAAAAACTAGGATAAAATCTATATGAAAATTTTCCAGAATACTCTACTTTATTTAATCATCGAAATCCTTCATATTTATTTCTATAAAAATATTTTGGAAAAATTATATATTCTTCACCGAAAGTATAAGGTTTTGGAATATTTCCTACAGAATCTATTTGTACCAAATTTGTTCTTACTCCTTGCATATTTTTTTAATTAAAATTCTAGCATATGGCGCAATTAGATAATCAGAATTATCTGAAGTATAATAAATTTTATTTGGTTGCACCTTTGTATTGAGAGCAAGTACACAATTAATTGCATTACCATTACAAATTTTTCCAGTAAGAAGATGCTTCTTAGGATTAATATAATCTTTATTCGGAATAAAATTATCTCTAGAATTACCTAACCCAACTATATTAAATTGTTTTGGGTTATGAACTTCCAAAAATGAAATTGGAACTCCCATAACACCATTATAATCTTTTGGAATATCTGCTACTTTTCCAACTTCTATTGCATCGTAATTATCGTATTTTGGATAATCTTTTGCGGTATATTTCTTATAAAGGATCAAATCTTCGTGGCGTTTCTTAATATCAAGATTGGTAAACCAACGGCAAAGTCCATTGACTTTTTTTGTTGTATCTCCATTTGGCAAACGGAACTCATTGGGGCAATAATAACCAAGCCACAATTTATTCTCTTTAATCAACGGGAAGATTTCCTTATAGGTAATAGCATTTTTGTTACCAATAATTAAAAATTTCTTTTTATATTTTATTAATTGCGCAACATATTCTCGAAACAAACTAAACGGTGGATTAGTTACAACTATATCACTCTCTTTCAATAAGTTAATACTTTCTTCACTTCTAAAATCACCATTTTGTTTAAGTGGAGTTTTTACTATATCTCCTTTTGTTATTTTTCCATCTCCATCTATATCAGCAGAAAGTTCTAGTTTATAAGTAGGTTTTTCAGCATCATAATGTGTAGAAATTAACTTTTTAAGTTTATATTCTTCAAAATTAAGTTCAAAAAACTTCCAAAAATTACTTTCTTCTGGATCATCACAATTACAATAAACTACTTTCCCTTCAAATTGGGATTTATAATGTTTTAACTCTTTTTCAACGTCTGAAATAAGGGTATAAAATTCATCGTTCTTTGCCTTTTTAGCTTGTGTTAAATTACTTTTGTTTGTCATATAATTAATTAATTTTTAGTTAATTAAATATACAAAAATTCTTCCAAAATACAAAATATATTTTGGAAGAATTTTAATTAATTAATATGTGAATATATTCTAGTTTTTTGTTCTTGCTGCCTTCCAGCACTCCAATTTTTAATTTTAGTTAAATCTTTTGTACCTCGGCTTTCGCCAGTTTTTCTTTAACGTGTTGTTCTATAGTATGTTTTTGCTTATCTGTGAGAGAATTTATATATTTCATGTATTCAGAATCGTTTGATGTATTTCTATATTCTCCAAGTAATTGTTTTTCAAAACAATATCTGCAATAAACTGCTTCGGATTTTTCTTTAAATGGATGTGGGTAAATTCTAATTTTTTCATATGTAAAATCAACCTTTCATCTGTTCTTTTTCTTGTCAAAAGAAACTCCTCTAATTCCAGAAGTATTATTCGACTTCTTTTGTAAATTTTTCATATTGTCCTGAATTGTAACAATTCTTAAATTCTGCTTTCGGTTATCTGAAGTATCTCCAGAAATATGATCTACTTGCATATTATCACAATCAATTATTAATCGATGAAAATACACTCTAGATATATGCTGATTTCCAGAAAATAAATACGGTTTGTTTAATTTAAATACAGTTCTCCATTTTCGAGATCTAGCTAAATCGACGTTATCCAAATCAATCTTAAACGTTGTTACTACGTTTCCATATTGATCATATGTATCTATTTCTGCGTAATCTGTATATATTCTAATTTCATTTTTATCAAAAATTCCTCTAGGAGATTTATCAAAAAATTTTCCATGATTTGAAAATTGCATACGATGTTTATCGCATAAATATTTTTCAGCCTCCGTAACATATTCTATTCGTTTATATACAGAGGTAATACCACAAATTTCACATTGCTTAATTTTCTTCAACATTTCTATAAAACATTATTAAATAAAACATTAGGAATAGACTATACCTTCACCTATTTAGGTGCACCTTGGTAGTCGTTGAAACCTTACAAATATACAAATTTTTTGGGAGAATACCAAAAATATTTGAGTCTTATTTATAATGTTGGCTGATTATCCATTATTTAGTTTTTAGGTTTTCACCATGAACCATCCCATTACTTATTTCTGATTTCTCTCCATTTAGGCAAATGGGCTCTTAGGAGTTTCCAGCAAATTCGGTGTTTTCCATTGTAGTCACCTGCAATGGGGGCAATTAACGTTTACCCAATTACGCGATCGTAGTAGTCAATTTTAGTACTACCACAATGTGGACATTTAGTTATTGGAGTTTTTGTTATAAAACCGCATTCTTGACATTCTGCATTTGGAACATTAAAAGTTAAATATTTACATCCAACTTCTCCAGCATAAGTTAAAAGTTTTATATATTGCTCCTTTGAAAGATGAGAATCAATATTTATATGGGCTGCTGAACCGCCGTCCAGATTGTCTCCACAAAAATCTCTACCATGAAGATAAATTTTATCTAAAATAGAAATATTTGGATCATTTGGTTTATAAATATAACTAGCATACAAATTAGTATCACTAGGAACTCAATAACCGTCTTTTTTATCTCGATTATAGAGTTTTATAGAAGCCGATTCGCACGGTGTAAATTCTGTGTTGAACATCAATGAGTTAGACTTATGAAGTTGATTTTGTTCTTTAATTGTACTAAAAATTAAATTACAAAATTTTTTATAAGACTCGTTTTTATTACATTGATAACCAAGAAATTCAGCACCTTGATTTAGCCCATTAATACCAATTGTTAAATATTGCTTTTTAAGATCTATAAAACCAGCAGTATAAGTAGTTAATAATCCAGCATCTAAGAGTCTTCTAAGACATGAATTATAAGCAGTTTGATATTTATAAATTCTTTCTAGAATTTCAGTTAAATATACTTTCAAACTTTCTTGAAGATTTTTGTCAGTTCTAAGTAAACTTCCTATAAACTCAGGAGAAGATTTTCCAGATTTTTCTTCAACAGAAACATTAACTTTCATCGAATTATACCAATCTTGAATAATACGATTAAAATTAAGAGTTATAACGTTCTGACTACCAGTCATTTCACCAATTTGACCATTAGTAAAATTAAATTGAGGTTTTGAAATTTTCGAGCTTAAGCGGCAACACGAACTCAAACTTTCAGGAGAATCATTTATATAAGTAAAAAATGAATTTCCTTCAGCATATTCTTGGCATGCATATTCAAAAAGTTCTTGATCAATAAAGTGTTTATCTTTATAAATAAGAGCTACAGAAACAACTGGAAAAGTTAAAATACATTTAAGTCTCTCTTGATTAAGCCAGTGTAAGTATTTCTTTTGTAACCAGTTAAAAGTTTCCCATATTGGAGCAGAACCATCTGGAAAATAAAATTCTCCATACATGGTATTGAAAAATTCTTTGTCAAAAATTGAAATATTCCAAAAAACTGATTGACCTCCTCGCGCTGAAGCAGGCTGGTTGATACTATAAGTGACTTGTTGAAAATATTGAAGAATTTGAGTTTCTATTGTACGATCTTTCTTTCCATGAGAAATAATTTCATCCAAATGATAAATATAATCATTTCCCCATTCTTGTCTACAGAATCAATCCATACATAGCAGAAATCCAGGGGTTGCACAAGCCCCTTTATATTGAGAAGCTATTGCAAATACCATATTTATAAATATTCCGCAGAAACTTTCAAGAGATTCTGGTTTAGCAGAAAGACCCCCCAGTTTTTTAATTCCATGGGTTAGAAAAGGATACATTGTAATTGCAACACAGTAAGGCATTCCAATTTGAGAACTAGAATCATGAAGATAAGCAATTGTATTAAAATCATTCATCATTTGTTTATAATCAAAATTTGGATATAATTTTCGAAGTTCATTTTCGAGCATTCGATAATTGGTATTTTGATTATTTTCTTTATGAATTTCAGCGTTTAAAACAGCTATATTATGATTAGAAACATTAGAATTATCATCAATTGTAGCATTTGCAGTATTATCAGAATGAATATAATTATCTATAAAAATTAAATTCTTTTCAGCAGATTCTCGTAATTGCCTATGTTCCTCTCTATAAATAATATACGATTTAGCTACTTTATATTCACCACATTGCATTAATGAAGTTTCTACAATATCTTGTATTTTCTCTACACTTAGTTCATTATCAACTAGTTCCAATTTATTTTTAATTGATCAAATAACTGGATCTATTCTAGTTTCTTTTTCAATTCCACAAGAAGAAAAAGCAGCTTTAACTGCTTTTTTAATCTTATTAAAATCAAATTCTTGTTTTGTTCCGTCTCGTTTATTTACCAACATAATTACTTTCTGAAATATTTAAATAAAACTGAATTGTTTCTATATCTTCTTTTTTCTTATTTATCATTTCATCTATATCAAAATGAAACTTTTTAACATTTTTCTTTTTACCAAGAATTTCTTTTGCTCAACATATAAACATTGCTTCCATATTTTGAGCTTCTATTTTTGGAATTCCCCAATCAATTATAACACAATAATATTTTCTAGGATGAGTTTTTATCATTTTCTTTATGAAATCATTATGAGTATGACTTCTAGAATAAAATTTATCATGAATTATATCGTAAAACGCAACACCATTTCCTATATAAGCAAGATTTCCATATAAAGGACATTTTACAGTTGGAACAATTACTTCATTATCTCCCTTTTCAAAAAGAAAATATTCTCCAAATTGAAGGTCTTTCGGATGTAAACTAGTAGTTCAATACTTAAATCTTTTAAAAAGATTTTGTTTTTCTTCCAAAGTTCTAGAATATAAAAAAGTTTCACATTTATATAAACTATTTGAAACTTTTATAGGAGTTAAAAGACCATTAAAAATCTTTTCGTACTTCGTCATATATTTTCTTTTTAGAAATTCCAAAAATTAAATATCTACCTTTTGCAGTATCAGTATGATGTATTTCAAAACATCTAGCTTCAGGATTAGGAAGTCTAATAACTAGATTACCAACAATAGGCTCTCTATACTTGGACATTAACTTCTTAGCTAATTTAACTGCTCTAACTTTCTCTTTTGCCTGAGCTAACAGAGTACCGTCTGATTTTAAACGGATTTCATATAATTTAGTAATCCCAGGAACCCAACCTTTATGATAATATGTTATTTTCCATTGATTTTTCTTCATATGAACTCCTTGATTTAGAGTAATTACATACCCATCACCAGGTTTTGCATGCTGAGGAAATTTATAAAACATATCCACTTGAAAGGCTTTTAATTTCTTTTCATCCGTAGGACTACCTGCTTTCTTTCAAAACCTTGTTACATTGGAAACATGATCGAAACCATATTCCTTTGCTATATTTCTTGCGTCCCAGAGAGTATATGCTTTAACTCTTAGAACGTCCATTGAAAAATTCAATATCCGCATCTTCACCAAATATTTTATATGCTGCCACTCGTTTTAATAAATCTTCATATTCTTTTTTACCTTTTTCAAGCAAAGAATCACTTACTCTATAACAAGCTGATGCATAATTACCTATAGTTTGTACAACTAAAAAATTAAATTCAAAATTCCAATTATGCGTATAACCATATTCTTTTTTACAATACTCTTCAAGCATTGTTTTATATAATGCTGCCTGCCTATAATAATGATAAGTATATAAACTACCAGTTTCTCGCATAAATCCATCAATAAAATGACCAGAAGTCTTTAGATCGTTGATTGTTAGCAATTTACCATCTTCATCAATGCTCCAATTATCTGCTTTTGCTTTTACTTTTAAAATAGCAACTCTACTTTTATAAATAACAGCAAAATCAAGAAACAAGGCATCCTCATTATAACTTTTTATAGGAGAGCCAAATATATCTACTGGATGTAATTTACTCATAATTGCTTTATTTGCTTCTAGAGAAGCAATTGCACTAGTAGCTATTTCATAATTTTTATCATCTAGAGTAAAAGTATTTTCATCTAAATCTTTGGCTTTCATATAATAAGAAAATCCTTTTTTAATTATATCTGGAATCTTCTTTTCCCAAGTTTCAGAATAATAGTCTACTTCTTCACAAGCTTTCTTAATAGAATTATAAATTGTATCTCCAGATTTTCTATATTTTATAATTTTATCAATTACTTCACCAAGTTTTGCTGTAGGTTTTTGCATCTTTTCAGCAAGAGAAAATGTTTCTTTTTCTAGCATGCGTGCATGAACTACGGTGCCATTTTTTAATGAAGTTGTTGTAAATTTTGGAGGATGTTTAAATAATTGAAAATTACCACCTTCCTCAGGATTAATATATTTTAATCTAGAATTAGAAATATATTCTCCATATGACGGAGAAAAATATTCATCATCACTAATTTTTAATCTTCTAGCAGAATCAGCAATTGGAATTATTTGAAATTTATTTAAATCTAAATGAATTACACTCATTATTTTAAATATTTTAATTGGGACAAACTATTAATTCTATGATGTCCAACATTATAATGTCTATTTGCCGGATTATCAACTAAATAACAAAATATCCCATTGTCTTTACATTCTTTAAAAGTGCTAAATTTATCATCTAGCATAATTGAAACTCCTAATTTTTTTAGAGTTTCTAATTTTGATTGGTTCCATTCAAGCGAAATAATTGGTGCTTTAGGAAGATTATGTTTTTGAATTGCTTCCTGAGTCCATTCAATAGGAATTGATCTTGCGGTTATATAATAATCTATTTCAAAAGGAATTTCCTGTTGTTTAACTGGAAGATTAACCCAAAACTCTTTATCTTTTTGAAGCTTTTCTAGATTATCATTCATATTATAATCTCCATTCCAATAATCAGAAAGTTTAGTATTAAACTTCTCTTCATATGCTTTATGGAAATCAAAAATTACATCATCTAAATCACAACCTATAATGCAATTTTTAATTTTAGATAAATCCCGATCATCTCCTTGTGGATATATTTTATAATATTCACATAAAATTAAAGCATCTTCAGCAACATGAGCCATATTTAACAATCCATCATCAGTGAAATCATTACCTTGCTCATATTCAATCAGATGCTTTTTTAAATTGGAAAGTACTTCACTCCAAGCAATTCCGTCTTTCCATTTATTTTTTTCATATTTCTCCAATTTGGTACTAAATACTTTATTAACTTCGTTTAGTCCATGTGGAGGTATTAAATCATATCTTATTTCCATCTGTTTAAAAGGCTTTTACGTGGCCTTAGACGAATTATTTTTAGTTTTCTGTAGTGTTGTTTACCTCAGACTCTGAAACCTCATTAGAAGCGTTCTTTTGAGATTCTTGTTTAGACCAAGCAGAAAGAGTTGCTAGAAAAAATCCAGCTAGAAAATTTGAAAAATGAACTTCATCTTCTCTATCTTTAGCAAACTTAGATAAATCTGTTTGGTAGTTAATTTCACCTTCATCTTGAATAAATGTAACTTTAATTTCACTACCAGCTTGTTTAAACGTTACTACACACTTATTTTGATTCTTCTTTGCCATATTTAGTTTTAATTAAATCGTAAAATAACTCTTTGTCCATAATAACACATTCGCCTTCTGAACAAAAGTTTTTATTTTTCTTTACTTGTTTGTTTCAAACCAAACAAAAATCTTTTGGATCTACTGTAGATTGTGAACGAATTGCAAAATACTGTGGAGTATTTTGAGTCTTTTTAATTTGAATTTTTATAGGAAGTTGATTATCAATAGAATAGATGTCTACTTTATTATCATCTTCTGCTTTTGAATAATTCCTAGTAGTACCAACATTAAATCCTAATTCTTTCAATTCATTCATTATTTTGACTTCATAGGCAATGCCTCGTTTTCTGGAATTGTTTGGCATTTTAATATATATTTATTTAAAAACTTCATCGCTTCATCTTTTCCATATTTTTTATAAAAATCGCTGAAATCTTTTTCCTTAAAATCTCCAGGAATATAAAAACAATCTAATTCTGGATGATCTTTTTTAATTTTTTCTAAATATGCTTTTCCGGGAGCATCATTATCAAACCAAACTATAATTCTTTTAAATTTAGATTTTAATTTTATTAATTGTTCATCAGAAAGAAAAACATTTTCACTATTTGGGGCTACTGAAGAAATCCCAAATTCATATAAAAGCATTACATCCTTAAGTGATTTTTGAACAATTACCAAATCTCCACCCTTTCTTGGTAAATTAATGGCCCCTTGTAACGTAGATGAGTCTTTATTAGAAATAAATTTTAGCTTTCGATTTCCTGGAAAATAAATTTTCCACTTTTCAACTCCATTCTTAATTCCACCATAATATCCAAAAACTAACTGATTAGGAGTTTCAAGATGAAATAAATTATCATTTAAGAAAACATTTTTACAAGAAAAGACCCTGAATTTTTTCAAGGTCTTTTCTGTAATTCCAAATTTTGCTCACCAATCTAATTCATATTGTTGAAATGGTCTAATTTCTACTCTAATTATGGCTTCCTTTTTTTCATCTAAAACAACTTTACTTTCTTTAACTGGATTTTTAGGTAATTCATTATATTTTTGAATACCAAAATCATTAGCAGCTATCATTAATGCCTTTTCATATGAACAATTAAATTTGTTCATCACAACATAAATCCAATCTCCGCAATAATTTGAGCCAAAGTCTTTTACAATGATTTTACCAGATTTGGTTTTATAATAACCAACGGTAGCATGATGATCTACTCGGTGTTTAGCCTTAAATAGACCTTTCTGCATAGGAACTCCATAATAATTAGAAATTAATGTTTCTTGAGAAACCCTCTTTTCAATTAGTTCTTTAGTTAGAATTATGGGCATTTGCATATCCATAATTCATTATTTTAGATTAATCAAAAGGAAGATCATCTACTGCATCATCGTCTTTGGCATCTACTGAAATACCTTCAAGAAGCTCTGAACCAGTTTTCTTAGAAGCCATATCTGTAGGCTTAGCATTCTTAGCAGCTTCAATTTTCTTGGTTTCAGAAGGTGTGAGGACTACCTTACCAGGCTCACCAATAAATCTAGTAGCAATGCCAAGAGCCCCGTTACGGGTAATCTTAGCAGGAAATCCAGGAATTTGATTATAGTTATTTTTACCAGAAGGAACAAGTTTAACATCCATTTCCTTTCCAATATATGGAGCAGTGAGTTTCTGAAGAATTTTAACTACTTGATCAAAAGTACCTGCAATTTTAACAGTGCCATTATCAATTTGTTCCTTAAATTTAGAATCACAAGCCTCCAAAATCTCCCTAATAGCAATCATAAAATGCTCTACTTGAGAAGGGTTTTCTCCATAAGTAGACTGAGTTCTCTGATCATTAGTTGGTTCGAAGAAATTATGAGTAAAAGCACCATAATCTTCAATTTCCAAATTTAGAGACATTACATTATAAGATTGACCATTTTGAGAATTGAGTACATCCTTTGTAAGTCCCTGAAAAGTACACTTGTGAATACCTGCAGAAAGGAATTTTGACCCGCTCTCTACTGCATTGGCGGTTGTTGAAATATTAAAATTCATATAATTATTTATTAATAATTGTTAAAGAAATTTCTGAACTATTTGTTTCTGCATTTTTTAGTTTAAATCCAGATTTAAACTTTTCTAATACAAATTTGGTTCCATATTTTTGTAAAAATTTATTTTGTTCTCCTCTATATGAGACCGTATTAGTTTTAGTCAACTTGTTTCCATCATTAATTCCAAACATATCAGGAGTCCCAATTAATGGAATAGGTTGATTATTTTCCATATAATAGTTAATACAAACTCTATCTCCAGATTGAATACCGAGTAGTTGAACTGCATTATTTGTTAAAATTAATTTATTCTCAGTTAATTCAATATCTGGAAGTAGAGTTGTAATATTTTGATTATTCATTAATTAGCAAGTGAAGGAAATATTCGATCCCAATGAGGAGTAAAAGTACCATCTTCATTACGTTCTGCTACAATAATATCTTTATTTGCTAAATGTGCTGGTCTAGCACCAGTAAGAACCTCTCCATCTGCTCCAAACTGAATACAGAGATTTGATTCCTCATCTCTATGAACCCAGCCAATAGCATCCGATTTTGCTGAAAGAATCCTACTAACTTTTCCAGTTAAATCTAGAGTTTTAAGATTATTTGTTGCATTTTCAGAAAGAGCCGAATCTTTAACGTGACCACAAATAATAAGATTTGGAGCACAAGAAGCAACCATATCTATAATTTTCTCAATTGAAGTTCTCCAGAAAGTATAGCCGCTACCGTTAGGCAATTCTGCAGGATTTTTTACATCTGCATATCTATCTGAAAACATCGGAGAATTTTGGTATAGTTTAATTGCCAATGGTTTAGCCATTTCTTCTACAGCAGTAATTGTATCAATTGTAATAAATTTATATGGCTTTCCAGCATCTTTAATAGCTTTACAAACTTCATTAAGATCTTTTAATGAATTAATTTTTACTTTTAGCGCATCTACATAAGATGATCCGTTTTCAAAATCAAGAATTAAATTATTTTCAAGAGAAGCAAGAACAGTAGTCTTCCCTACTTTAGGCAATCCAAAGAGTATTAAATATTTAGGATCCTGTGTTTCAGCAGGAATTTTAGTTTTTGGAAGTTCAATCATAAAAATTAAAATTTATAAACAATTTCTTTTTTATCATTTTCAGAAGTATTGTCTTCTACTTCATTTTGAATCTCATTTTCTGTTGAAGGAACTGTGTCCAAATGCATATAGAGAGAAAAATCTTTTATTTCGTTAGCTGGTGGTAATTCACGAAAAATTCCAGCATTACCTCAAAAACCAACTGCAATTGATTTTTCTGATTCTCCATATCGATTTTTAACTATTCTAATAAAACGAAGGATGTGACGTAATCCAGTAAATCCATCACCTTGATCTTCACAAATAACTGGGTAATCAGCTTTTGTTTTAAGTTTAAACTTAAGTGGGTAATATATAGCTATATATCTATCACTATCATTAAAAGTACACTCAGTATCTTTAAGATCCCTAGCATCGGTATCTGTTAAATCCATTTTGATGCGATCCATATTTACAGAGTTTCTATTTTCTTGTTGTAACATATAAAAAGAAACTTCACACCTTTCTCGTAAACTAACCGCATACTGAGACATTGTATCAATCTCTTGTTTTTTAGTATTTCCTCCTTCTGGAGTTACTAATGAAACATGGTCACATACAACGCTAACTATTTGTTCTGGATTATTTTTAACATAAATTTTTCTTCTGCCATCAGAGGATTCATTAAAATGGCCTCATTCTTCCAGATTTGTCATAATCGTAGAATAGAATTTTTTGGCAGTTAAAAATTTATCATAAATAATTAATTTACTGGAAATTGAACTTAATCAATTTTTTCCTTTTTCCAAGTAGAAATATAAATCATCTGAAATAGGTTTTTCCCAAGACATTGCAATGGAATATGGAATTATAACTCCATATTCCTCATAAACTCACAAACATAATAATTTTGCAAGTAATACAGTTGCAGAAAGCTCTAAACTAAAATAAATATACTTTAAATCCTTTTCAGGATAGTCCTTCAGGGGTCTATATATATAACTATAAATTACATATGAAGTTTTCCCACCACCACTAGGTGCACTAATTAAAGTATAAATACCTTTTTGTATTCCTCCAGTATATTTATCTACTTTTGAAAGTCCAGTTTTTAATCCAATATTTTTACCTTTTCTACCTTCGTTTATTTTTTGAAAAAGAAGATCTACGTTATTCATCTATAAAAATTGATTCAACTGTTTCACCTTCTCCTCCAGAGTCTTTAACTCTTTGTAATTGTTCTCATTGATGACTAATAACAAATTCTCTCAATGAACAATTTATCTTTCCATTCTGTTTAGCTCATTTTACCAAATTTAAAATTTCATTATGTTTGTTTATATTATTTCCTATTTGTTTTGCGTAAAAGTAAAACAAATCACTTTGAGAGTTAAACGTGCTGTTTCTACCAGCAATATTCTTTCAAGGATATTTAACTCCTCGTATAATGCTATAATCAGGATATTCATTCCATAATTCTTGTCCTAGAACATCAGAATGTTTCATGAATCCTTTAATAAAAGTTTTGTTAAACTCTACATCAGAAGGGCCATTTGGTTTACAATCCTTATCAATAATGTTCTTATTTTTCAAAGATTCAAACAAATCGTGGAGTCTTTCAGCTCCACCATTTGTATATCAATGAGCAAATAATTCACCATGACCTAAGCCATCATTTTCCTCTCTCTGTGCAAGGAAAAATAAATAAACAAGTAAAAGTTCATCTGCGGTCAAATTATACTGAGCCATCAGATTTAATATAAGTCCTAGATTCATTTTAAAAATTAAAATCGAAAATTAATATTTGAATTATCGTCAATTTTTCTACTTTGAATCTCATTACCTGCTAATATATCATCTAACTGATCTTCGTCAATTATAACATAGTTAGATGAAGTTTTACTATTTCGCCACCATCCAAATTCCTGGGTACCAGCAATAATTAATGTAAAAATTTCTGCTTTTTTACCTGGGGAAAATCTAATTGCTCTACCAACTGATTGAGTTTTAGTTATTTTAGAACTATTAATACTAAGAATAATCTCAGTATCTAAACCTTCTATATCACAACCAGTTACAAGAGCTTTAGAAGAATTAATTACTCCAGATTTCATTTGTTTAAATTCTTCCAGAATTTTTTCATTTAATTTTTTAGATTGTTTTGAATGTAGTACAAGTCCTGTACCAATTTTTTCTGCATCTGCAATCGTAGCACTAAAAGTTAAAATCTTTTTATCTTTTCGTGCATTAATTATTTTTCTAGCAATTTCAATCTTTTTTGGATGACTTTGAACAAATTGTTTTCGCAACCGTAGACAACGCATTCAATCATAAGTCATTGCGGTTGCTTCTTTAAAATTTAAATTATTTTCTTTACATCATTTTCTTCTAAAAAATACGTCCTGAACTGACTTCATAGCCGTTTGAAAATCTCACCCAAAATAACTAAAATATGCATTGAAGCGTTTATTCAACTCATTATATTCAGTTAAATCGGTTTTAATCATAACAACATACTCAGTAAATGGAGAAACTCAACCGTTTTTAACAGCTTCGTCCATAGTGATTTTATCACATACTGGAGCATACTTTTTAATTAATTCTTCTTTTCCGTCTAAACGTTCTAAAGTTCCAGTTAAACATAAAATTAATTTATATTTAACAACATTAAAAATAGTTGAAAATGAAGGACTTGCAAAAAGATGGACCTCATCTTCTATAAGCAAATCACATTCTCATTGTTTTTTAATAACAGAATTAATAATTTCAATTTGGCAATTTCCTAATCGGTTTCTTTCAATAACTTTTTCAAGTCATTGTTCTTTCAATATTTCAGTTGGGACAACAATTAAAACAAAAATATCAGGATTTTTTTCAACTAATAAATCAATAATATCTAGAGCAACTCGAGTTTTTCCAAATCCAGTTGGAAATACACAAGAAGCACATCCACCAGTATCTAATCATCGTTTAATCCCTAATTTTTGCCTTTCCGTTCTATCCATTAATAACTATCATAGAAATAAACTTTCAATCCTGGTTGTTGTTTCATCAACATCAGGAAACTATCTAATCTTTTTAACTCAGTTTTCATAATATCTACAAGTTCTTTATCAATCCAAATAGAACCCCAATTATGTTCTCTAACATATTCAATATCAGTATATTTAGCTAAAATATTTCTAAATTCTTCTACTTGTGGAATAGTTAAAAGAATCCAATCTTCTGGGTCATTATGAACTTCTGAACAACTAATTCCTAAACCGGAACTAATTATTTCATTTCGAAAATCCCAACATTTTCTCCAATAACAAATTTCAACTTCATTTTCTTGATGGTATTCATCTCGAAAACTTTCAAATTCTTTTGTTTTTGGAGCGTTTACACATAATAATCCGTTATCTAGTCCGATAAGTCAACACCCTCCTTTTAAAATAAACTTAATTGTTTAGTATCCATTTGATTAATAATCTTATAAATCTCTTTTCTATAATAATTATAATTTACATTTTTTCCACTAGTAGACAAATCATCAAAATCATTGAGAATTGTTACTGGAGAATCAGCACAAATTAAAGTGGGTCTCACTTTAATTCCATTTTGTAAATCATACTTAATGAGTGGCTTACCATTAGTAGACATATAAAACCTATTTATATGAGTAACAAGTTGTCCACCATATTCAACTTTAAATTTTTTATCTACTTTTTGGTAGGTACAATAATCACGTATATCCGTATTATTTTTTAGAGATTCTTCTGGAGAAATTCCATTTACAAAATAATTAACAAGTGCTTTTGGAATTATCATTGGCGCCATTCCTTTACCAAGTGAAATTTCATCAATAAATAATCCTTTCTTTTTAATTAATTTAGGATTTTTTGTTTCAGAATAACCCTTTTTAACAGCAATATAATCATTAATTGCAAATTGGTACATTGCTTCAAATTCTTCACCTTCCATTGTTAACAAGGAAAATTGTTCAAACTCTTTTATTATATTTTCTATAATACTTTTATCTTTCTTTTTACACAAAATAAAAATTCCATCAGTATTATATTGTATTGGTTTACAATCAGTTTTAAGGACCAACATTTCTGCTAATTTAAGCAAAAAAAGTTGCCCATTCATTCTGATTTTCATAACTGATTCAACATCATATAACCAAGAGTATTCATTTTGCATATTGCCTGTAACAGCATTTAATGCAAGTTTAAGAGTCTCATTTTTAACCTTGTTGCCATTATGTTTTGCTTCAATTCTTTCAGTTCTGATTCTAGAATAAATATCAAGAAATTCCTTTCCTAAATGTTGTGGATAAAATTCATAGCTAATTAATAATGAAGGATATAGAGACGCAGCATCATAATCCATTAAATATTCATCATCATTTGGCACAATTATTTCTGGCTTGTTTAGGCTATGTAAACCGCCCACTCCTATGGAAATCAACGAGTTACAAAAATAAAACTGTTTATTTCAACCTTTAATTCCAGGACTTACTGTTAATGTTTTCATTTCTGAAAGCAAATCTTGTAATATTTTTGTTTCAAATTTAATCTTAGGTAATATAACGTTTTTGAGTTCAACTTTTTCACAAGGAGACCTCAAATCCTTTATATCGTCCCAAGTTTTATTTGAAAACTCAAGATATTTCTTTTTAAGAATTTCATTTCCAATTCCTACTCCATCTTTGCTTAATGCTTTAATTTTATATTCATCTTCAACAGAAATTCTTAATTCAATATCTGATTTTTTTAAATTTAGAAGCTGAAGAGTTGCTCCACAATCGTTTAGATTATATGAAATTACTTTATCAATATCAGAAACAGGAACCGGTTTTTCAAAATCACCATCATATTCCTGAACCTTAGAATACTGCATAGTTACTTCAAGCGCTTTTAAACTACATCTGAGTTTTTTTGAAAACATCATTGTTAGTAAATCAAAGTGCTTAAATAAATTTGCATATTTATATTTAGTTCAAGAATCAAATTTATCGTCTCCAGATTTAACAATCAAATCACTAAACTTTTTAATTTCATCAGTAATTTTTCAAATAGGCATTCTAATTAATGAATCATAATTCATTAAAATATAACTAATTATAGGTGCGTCATAATGAGTTTCATTATATCCACACCACATAATCTTTTTATTTAGAAAACCTTTTATTAATTCTGGAAGACCGTTTTTCCTTTGACTAATTTCTCAAGTACCAGATTTTTTAGATTCAGAATTAATGCAAGAACAAGTAAATAGATTTGGAAATACCTCTATATCATACACATATACAACTTGTCCTCTTATAATCATTTTATTTCAATTTTATTTCTCTACACTCGGCAACTTTCTCAATGTCCTTTATAAGTTTTGTCCACTTTTGAATATGCCACTCAAGATTGTTATCCAATGCAAGTAGTACTTTATCTCTAAGTAATTCTAGAGTTGAACTAGGAATTGTAGAAAACTTTTGATAAGGTTCAAGATTAATTAATGCTCTAAACTCATTATAACTCAAACCTTTAGGATCAACTCTTAATCTAACATCTTTAAGAAATAATCTTTCTTTCATAACATCAAGTCTATTTCTCAAATTGCCATCATCGTCATATTCAGTTAAATCTTTTCTTTCAGCATCAGTAAACCAAATACCTTCAGAAATTATAAAATTATTTGAAACCAATCCTTTGTTAAATGGTTCCAATGAATCCAAGCAAGCCCGTACAAGTTTCTCAATTGTAACATTTTCAAACATCGTTGGTAAATGTTCAAAAATAACCGTTACTGGATCAGAGTCTTTTATATGCTTTTCCGCTCTATAAAGATTAACTAAATCAACTATATTTTTGTTTGTTTTTAGTTCTGAAATTTCACAAACATTTAAAATATATCGAAGAAGTAGTTCTGCATTACAATTAGCATACATATTTCAAATATTTTTTCTAACCTGGTATTTACCAGGAGAATACCTATTTGTACTATTTAACATACTATTACTATGTTCATATGCCTTTTTAAGAGCGCTTGGTTCCATATCCATTAGCTTAACAGTAGAGCCATTAGCATTTTTTCATACAAGATTATCTACTGAATCTTGTTTCTTTTTAATTGCATCATTAAGTACTTCTCCGAAATCTGAAATTTTATTTTCCATATTAAAATTTATAATTTATATCTTGTTGTTTTTCAGGAGCTTTTACAAAATTTATAAAATAAATTCCAGAATATTTATAAACTGCATATTCTAAAGAATTTGCATTATAATATTTAGCTCCAGCTTCCACGGGTTCAAAAGTTAAAAAACCCTGAACCCCTAGGTCCATCTTCTCATAACATTCCCAGTTAGGTAGTCGAGTTACCTGTATATATCTATCTCAACTATTCTCTGGTTCATCTAAATTCTTAAAAACGTAATTTGTATATTGTCCTTCTCTTTTCGCTACTAATTCAACTAAAACCGTATACCTATTTGGCATTACCAAAAATCAATTTTATAAAGGTTATCTTGAAAGTTGAACTTGTATTGAGATTCTAATAAAGCCAAAAGATTACTAGACACTTGAAATCTGTGGTCATTTATATAAAATGAAACTTGGAGATCATCATCAGTAGTTAGAAATCTAACCATATCAGTTTCATCAAATTGTAAAGTTCCACTTTCAATAATTTCATATTGTTCAAAAAAATAAAGATTAATTATTCCGTATTGATATTTATCTACCATTGAAAATATTTTCTCTATTTTTTCATCTAGAACTAAATCTTCTGGATAATCATGATTAATATCTGGATACCAATGATTTCCAATCTTTTTTACGACGATTGTTGCGTTCATTCTTCTGAAATATTTAAACACCTAGCACTTACAACTGCCAATGTGTCTGCTAGTTCATTTCATTTGTCTCCATTATGACCTTTTACCCATGTAAAAGTAACATTATGAAATTCAACTAAATCTATTAATTCAAATCAAAGATCTAAATTCTTCTTACTGAAATCTTTTTCTTCCAGTCATTTTTTAGCGTAACCTCCAGTTATTGAACTAATTACATATTGTGAGTCTGAAACTATTTCTATATCAACTGGTTCTTCAAAATACTTTAAAACTTGTATTACTCCTCGTATTTCCATTCTATTATTTGTAGTATTTTTATAACCATTACAAATTAATTTTATCACTTTATTTGATTCGTCCAAAATAACGGAAGCACAACCTCCAGCTCCTACACTTTCTTGGTAGGAGCCATCGGTATATGCTTTATATTTCATTATAAAGATTTTACTAAATATTCTAACATATAACAAAGAACTTCATCATCTTTTCTATCAATTCCTCTAGAGTCACAAATATTTAAAACAGCATGAAGTAATTCATGAATTTTTACAGAACTAGGTGCGTTTGTATGGACCCAAATTAATTGTTCTCCGTCAAAATTAAAAGACAAACCATCAGCAGAAGAAGATGTATTTTCAAAATCTATATTAAAATTATTATCTTTTGCAATTTTTATAAAATCATCGTAATCTCCTCTATAAAAATAAACAACACTATTAAACAGAGGGATTTCCACTTTCTTCCACTCGTTGGAAATCAACGTAGTCGGGGATTTTGTAGATTGCATTTTGTCCATGAAATGAAGTTTTATGTTTTTGAAGAAGTTCTTGAAAATCTTTTGCAAAATCATCAGGATTCTCAATTTCTATCTTTCCGTTAACTACAAATTCAAACATTGTCCAGCATTCATAATTAATTGCACAGTAGTTCTTGAAAGATCTGCTATATTGTCCAAATCATCTACATCAATTGTATGAACTGGTTTTTCTTTTGCCCTTTTATAAGATATTTCTCTAGCAGTTTTCCTACAGAAATTATCTTTAGATGAGCAAACAGCAGTTCCAAAATACATCTTTTTATGCTCTTTATCATAAATACTACAAACAACCATTCTTGGCAAATCTTTTACATAAGTTCCACCAAAATCAGGAGCGGATTCAATTACTTCTCCATCTCCATTACATAAAAGATTAAAACTCCTAACCTGCAAGGCAGGTGTGTAGAAATACTTTATACTTTCCATTTTATCAATGTTTTTTAATTCAATTAAACCACTGCGAAAAATAGCAGTTATCTTTTTATTCTGTATTCTACTTCCTACTGAAAGGAAAGGACCACCGGACGGATCTATTGCAAATACGGTGGTATTATCCGGCTCATAAATAATTCTATAAGCGTGTGGAGTGTGTAATTGCCATAGATCATTGGCAAAATACTCTAAATAAGTTGCTTCTCCATAACGATTTTGGTTAGTTAAATCTATTTTCATTAAATAACTAATTGATTAATAGGTTCATCTGCAACAACACAATTTAACATTAGAAACATTTCTGCTACTGAAATTGCATTTTCAAATGCAAGTCTTTCACATTTAACTGGATTAATAATTCCATCTTTAATTAGATTTCTAATATTTCGATTTAGTGCATTATACCCCTTTGTTTTAGTAAATTGTTTACTTAGTTCATCATAATCTCCTTCTGCATTGGTAATTATTTGCTTAACAATACAATCAAGATTCTTTACAACTGCCCAATACCCAAGATCATAGCTAGTCTTTACAGACTTCTCTTTAATGGACTTCATAATATTATAGAAACTCATACCTCCACCAATGACGATTCCTTCTTCTACAGCTGCTTTAGTAGCACAAATTGCATCATCAATTCTATCTTTAAGTTCACGCATAGCAAGTTCCGTAGTAGCTCCTACATGAATTGTAGAAACTCCTCCAGTAAGTCTAGCTATTCTGGTTTTATAAAACTTTTCAGTAAAATCGTTAGGATCTGGAGATGCAATTAATTCTTTGAGTTTACTTTGGATTATTTCAACTCTTTTGTTAATCTCCGCTTTATCTCCTTCTCCTCCAATAATAGTACAAGTATCTTTAGTAACAATTACTTTCTGACACCTACCAAGGTGCAATGTAGTTGCATCATGAACTTCAATTCCAGAATCATAAGTAATTGCAGTGCCATCAGTTAAAATGGCTAAATCTTCAAGTAATTGATTTCTATAATCTCCAAATGATGGTGCTTTAATTGCACAACACTTTAAAATATTTTGCAATTTGTTAAGTTTAAGATTTTCAAGTACTTCATCATCAAACTCTTCCGCAATTAACAAAATACTTTCTCCTGACTTTGCAATTGGTTCAAGAATTGAAACTATGTCCTTAGTTCTTAATATTTTCTGATTGGAAATAAAAATATAAGGATGATCAAGTATACACTGATTCTTTGCTTCATCAGTTACAAAATGAGGAGCAAGAAAACCACGATCAAATTGCATACCAGAAACTACCTCGGTAGTAGTTTCAGTATTTTTACTAAAATCTACAGTAATTACTCCATCTTTTCCAACTAACTTATAACAATTAGAAATTAATTCACCAATTTGAAAATCATTATTGGCAGAAATTTTTGCAATATTTAAAATATCTTCAGATTCAGATACTTTAGTAGACATCTTTTTCAATTCATCTACAATCTTTCTTTTAGCATCGCATATTCCATTTTTATATTCAGGAATATTTACTTTATAATCAGCTAAATCATTTTCTATCTGATTACAAAATGCTTGAGCAAATACTATACTAGTAGTTGTTGCATCTCCAGAACTAGAAAGTGTTTTTAACGCTGCTTCTCTAATTAATTGACAACCAATATTTTCAAAAGGATCAGATAATTGAATTGATTTAGCAACAGTTACACCATCTTTAGTTATATGAGGTTGACCATTATCCCAATTACCAATGACTACACATCTTCCTTGTGGACCTAGAGTTGATTTAACTGCATCTGCCAGTTTATCCATTCCATTTTTAATAGAAGCCCTAGCTTCAGAATCAAATTTAATTTGTTTATTCAACATCTTCCAAATCTTCCTTTAGTTCACCATCTGCATATGCAACTTCCTCTGCATATTTCATAAATTCATCTCGTTTTTCTATTGTAGAAAATTTTACAAGTCCTTCTACTGGTATTCTAAAACCAGGATCAATATTTTCTAATAATTGGGTCATCCATCTTGGAAGATCATCATCCCAAAAAGTGCCTTCTATGAAACAGTCATTTGCATTGGGGTCATCTCCATCATAAACTGCAATAGTAGATAATTCAGGTACCCATCTAACAAATAAATGATGTTCAACTATAATTTTTTTATTCATTTAAAAACTTTTTATATGAAACTTTATTTTTGAGATTATAATGTTTTAACTCTTTACTTATTTGCTTGGAAATATTTTCAACTTCTTTATATTTGTATTTATAATTTTCACCATAAACAATAGTTTCATTCCATTGAATATCAGAGTCTTCACCATCTGGCCCCATAGCAAAATTATCGCCATCTTTTATTTTGCAAGGAGTCATTCCAACAAATCCTAAAAATTTCTCAAAATTTTCTTTATTACTTGTCATCTTTATTTACTTTAATATAATCCCATCTTAAATTCTTTAGTCTAATATTAGTTATACTAAGAATTTGTATTTCATTAAAAATATTATTATATATTGCAATTTTAACAACACCATTGTCTATAAAAATATCGCAAATATCAATATAAGTTGCATCTGGATTAATTACAACTATATTTCTTTCTATATCTGGGTTAGGAAGAGAATTTCCCGTAAAATTTTTCCATTCGTGTTTTGTTAAATCAATCATAATTATGATTCTAAATAATCCCAAACATAATTTACAAGATCTGTATCTAGTTGATCTGGTGACTCAGGACAAAAATAAGTATATCCAAATATGGTTAAACCTACATTATAAGGTGCGTATGGACAATATTCCAAATATCCAACAGTAAATTCATCATCCTCAATATCATAGGAATCTGGATCAATTCTACAAACTAAAATTGTTTCTTTATCACCACATATTGGAAATTCTTCAGTAAACTTTTTCCAATTAGCAGTTTTTCTAAAATCTTTCATAACTATTTGATTCAGTCGTATTTATAAAAATCAGTCATAAATTCTTCTAGTTCATCTTTTGTTGGATTTTGTATTACTACAACTTCCTTAGCATTAGAAATCATAGCATTAAATTCTTCTTGAGTATAATATCTATAAATTCCTTCTGCTACACAATCAACGCTACCATATTTAGAAAGTTCATCATAAAGTCCAGTATCAGTATCATTTAAAACGTGATTATAATAATCTAATGCTGATTCAGAATCATCTAAATTCCAAGCATAGAAAACTGGGTAATTTTTACAATATTTAATAGCAAATTTCATAATTAAAATCCAATTTTTTTAGTTTCTTTCTTTTTCTTACTTCCAGAATAATTATAAAGCTCTGCAAGAGTCATATCACAAATTTCATCCTCTGGAATACCAAGATTATTTTCCTTATTTAATACTGCTACTTTATCAGCTTTCAACTTATCAAACTTATAATTAAAATAGCATCTACCTTCACGTAAAAGAGCAGGATCAATCACTGTTTCACTAGCATTAAAAGTACAAATAAACTTAATATTAAATATATCAGACAAAATACCATCTGTCATATTTAGAATATTTGCAATACTAGTACCAAATGTGTTTTCAGTCCTCTCTTTTAACAACTGTTCACAATCTTCAAGAATAAAAATTGAATTTTTATTATCAAGAAGAAAACTAACAAACTCAGGATTACCTAAGTAAGAAGCAATTGATGGAGTAATAAAAACGTAATTACCAGGAATATTTGTCGTAATATGTCTCACGAGCGACGTTTTTCCTGTTCCTGGAGCCCCACTGAGAAGTCCAATTCCAGATTCTTTTTGTTTAATAAACTTTATAAGTTTATCATATTCAGGAAGAAAATCATCATTATAATTCTTTGCTATATCAATTGTTGTAGCTTTAATTGAGGAATTAACTGTATAAAAATCTCCATTTGAATATGCAACTAATTGAACCTTAGCAGGTTTATTTTCTAAACCTACTTTTGGAAATTCATCAATTATTATTTTGATTTTTTCTTTAATATCTTCTAAAGTGTATTTCTTTGAAAATGTGAATCTTACATCAAATTTACAGAAATTAATTGTAAGTTCAGGAGTAAGAGCTAAAATATAAGAAATTGGACTATCATCCCAACTACGCTCTTCATCACATTCAGAAATTTTATTTAAAGAATTAAAAATACTCGTAAAAGTAGTATATGGGACATCTCCCATTACCTTCTTTAAATATTCATCAGTAATTTTATTTAAATCCAAATAATGAGCATTATCAAAGGACATTTTATATTTACTAGGAAATTCTCCAGTCTCCAAAAGTACATATCTTTCTTCTGAAAAATTGTTTCCTTGGCATGCTTTATATAAGTTGTTCTCTTTGTTCATTTAAAAATTGTTTTCTTGTAGTTTCATCTAAATCAGAAAATTTCATTTCAAATCCATCAGGATCCTTGAAATACAGAAAATTATCTTTTATTTCAAAAATATAATTTTCACCTTGTAAATTTCAATCTCATTTATTAGTCTGAATACAATGGTACCGAAATTCTCCTTCTTCAAGCGAATAAACCTGCTTTTTAGCTAGTTTTTTATAATTTGTGTCTATTTCTATTAACTCAGGATCAAAGGCCTTTAAAACGGCTCTAATTGCCTTTTTAGAAGGCATACCTAATGGCTTTTGAATCTCAGCATAACTTCAGGACATATTTCGCATTGTAAGAATACAAAGTTCGTAATCATTTGCTTTTGGATATTTAGCAGATACATCTGGTAATTTATACCAGGAATACAGTTCTTTTAATTTTTTAGAGAAATCCATAATTAATCATTATAAACATAAGTTACATATTTATTTGGAAATACCAATTGACAACTATAATTAGAAAATACAGTACAACCTAAACATCTTGAATTCATCCAACATTTATAACAAACTGGTACAGAGATATATATATAGGAATAATTATATCTCCACCTACACGTGTATATTCATCTGAAAATAATTGCATTAGTCAACTACACAGCCTTCATAAAATTCATTAAATGATCTTCCTCTCCATTCCATTGTATCTAAACAAATTTTTAGAGTTCCATATTTTAGATCATTTCCTTTATTTCTAATAGAATACCATTTTTTATTTCCAACTTGTTCACAATCAATCTCTTTACAAGAATTGATTATTTTTCTATAATCTAGATATTCAAATTCTATTTGTCCAGATTTTAATTTTTCTTTAATTTCTTCTATTTCCATAACACTAAAACACTTGTAGATGGACTTTTGTCGTTAACTATATAACATGGATATCCTTTACAAAAACGATCTCTAAAATAACAATCATCACATCCATTAGTATTAATCTCATGTTTGAATATGTTACCTAAAATAAAATGCTTTTCTTGTTTAAAAAAGTACATAATTTTTAAGAATTACAAAACGCCCCATATGGTGCAATTTACAATTAAAACATTTAAAGTTTAGATTCTTATCACAATTGGGATATCCTATTGGACAATTTTGACATTTTACCTCATAGTCTCTAAATTTAAAAATAAAATATTGAGATTTACATAAAATAATTTCATTAAACATAGGAACCATAAAAACCACTTAATGCTTTTTTCAAAAATCCACAATCCCAACTATAAGATTTGTCATACCAGTGTAGACAACAATAAAATAAACGTCCATACGAAGAAAATTTACAAGATTTACAAGATCCTAAATCTTTTTTCTTTTTAGAAAATCTAAATTTTTCAGACTTAAAAATAACAATTTCATTAAATAACGGAGTCATATTTTCCAAGAAATCTTTTATTTTGACACCTCCACAGTGAACCATCTATATGACAAATAAAATTCGGTTCAAAACTAAACATTTTACAATGAGTGCATATCTCACCACCTACAACAAATCTATAAAATTCAGATTTATATAAAATAACTTCATTAATTAATGGTAGCATATTTTCCAGATATAATTGCATTACCGCAAAACCAACTATCAGTATTTATTATTTTACAATCAATTTGATAAAAAGGACAATAAAAACATCTATCAAAACTAAGATCTTTTTTAAAAGAATATAATCTAGATTTATATAGTATTTGTTCATTATATAATGGAATCATATTTTCTAAAAACACTTGGAATATGCATAGAATTATAAATCATTAAACACGTAAATGGTGACTTTAATTTACAACAATCT
>ULMP01013261.1_pt1 | contig 117675 bp, 121 predicted proteins | sample 1951681 | NCBI WGS metagenome assembly ULMP01 (sample SAMEA4835553, study PRJEB28245) | human gut metagenome | biome: gut microbiome; material: fecal sample | place: Denmark | collected 2008 | reverse complement strand
TCTACGCATTCCACCGCTACACTAGGAATTCCATTTGCCTCTACCATACTCAAGCCTGCCAGTTTCTAAGACGAACCGGGGTTGAGCCCCGGGCTTTAATCTTAGACTTAACAAGCCGCCTGCGCACGCTTTACGCCCAATAAATCCGGATAACGCTCGCCACCTACGTATTACCGCGGCTGCTGGCACGTAGTTAGCCGTGGCTTTCTTGAAGAGTACCGTCAAGTAAGACTCATTTCCTAATCTTACAATTCTTTCTCAACAACAGAGTTTTACAACCCATAGGGCCTTCATCACTCACGCGGCATTGCTCGTTCAGGGTTTCCCCCATTGACGAATATTCCTAACTGCTGTCTCCCGTAGGAGTCTGGGCCGTGTCTCAGTCCCAGTGTGGCCGATTAACCTCTCAGTTCGGCTACGCATCGTCGTCTTGGTAGGCCATTACCCCACCAACTAACTAATACGCCGCAGGCCCATCTCTAAGCGAAGCTTTAAAGGCTTCTTTACTCCGTAGAGCACATTCGGTATTATCAATCGTTTCCAATTGTTATCCCCAACTTAGAGGTAGGTAACCCACGTGTTACTCACCCGTTTGCCACTAGGTGGAAAATCCAAATCATAAGAAATCCGAAATTAGAGCAAGCTCCTCATTTTTCATTCTTAATCAATGGGCCACCTCGTTCGACTTGCATGTCTTAGGCATGCCGCCAGCGTTCATCCTGAGCCAGGATCAAACTCTCAATAAAAAAGATTTATTTAAATCTTAATAATTTTAGTTTAATCTAAGCTACTCAAAATTGACTTTTTAACTTAGTTTTCAAAGATCATTTCTTGCGTTGCCTTTTTTGCATCGCGTAGATATAATATAACATCTTCGCGAGACTTTGTCAACAACTTTTTTTGATTTTTTTACACTTTTTTTTAGCTTTTTCAAGGCTTTTTGTCAAGTGCATAAGTAATATAACAAACTCTGCGAATTATGTCAACAATTTTTTAACATTTTTTTGATTTTTTTGCATTTTTTTCGCTTTTTGTCGAAAAATGACTGTTTTTTCTACTCTTTCTCTTAAATTTTCTTTATTACTTTCTATATAATATATGTTTTTATTTAAAAAAAATAACAATCTTTTTGCTATTTTATCATTTTATTAACTTTTTATAAATGAAATAGTATTTCTTTATCTCTCCTTTAGCGAATGGCCCTATATTATTTTTTTTCATTTCTATTAATCTCGATAATTCACTTTTTATAATGATTTGAATTTCTTTTGGATAATGCATTAGTTTTTTATGATAATTATATTCATTATAATCCAATATTTTAAATCCACCATCAGGAAAAACTCGTAAATCTAAATCATAATCAATATATTTAATTATTTTTCCATCAATTATATACGGAGTAGCAATATTACAATAGTAAAATAGTCCAAATCTTTTTAACTGACCAATAATATTAAACCAATGCTTTTTATAGAAGAATAAAATAGCTGGTTCTTTAGCATGATAACTTCTACCATCTCTTTCAGTCAGCTTGGCTTTATTATTTGCAACTACTATTTTTTCTTCATCTATTGCTAAAACTATTCCTTCATTACATAATTGGTGTAATTTTCCATTATGTTTATAACAATGAATTTCTAATTTATCGCCTACCTTTATTTTATGTTCTTCTTCTTTCATTCTTACTCCTGGCTTTCTTTTTGTAATTTTATTATAGCAGATAAAAGAAAAAATAACAAATTTTAGTTTGTTATTCCATTTAATATTTCTATTGCTTTATTTAATTGTGAATCCTTAATGTCTGTTACAACTCCATTTTCATCTTTTATTTCTTCATTCTCAACATAATAATCCGGTGTAATTCCTATTCCATCTATACATGTCCCGTTGGGTGTGAGCCAAAAGGCAGATGTGTATTTTACCATTGATCCATCATCCAACTTCATTGTTTGTTGAACTTTTCCTTTACCAAAAGAGGTAGTTCCAACTATTGTAGCGCCATAGCTTTCTTTTAAAGCTGCTGCTAAAATTTCAGATGCTGAGGCTGTATTTTCGTTTGTTAACACGATTATTGAATATTCTTTATGTTCTTTTGTTGTATCGTTATAATTAGTCACTTTTCCTTGATAATCTAGGCTATAAATTCTTTTCCCCTTTTCTAAAAAGATACTTGCAACATCTGTTGCTGAGGTCAAATAACCCCCTGTATTATCTCGCAAATCAATGATTAAAGAATTCATACCTTGTCCTTCTAATTCTTTTAAAGCATTCTCTACTTGCGTTGCTAAGGTATTTGAAAATGTTTCCATATATAAATATCCTGTTTTTGTATTTTCTACCATATGATATTCTACATTTGGTGTTATTAGGGTCTCATTTTTTAGAGAAACACTTATTCTATTTTCTCCTCTTTGTAATTCTAAAGTAAAATAGTCCTTATTGTTTTTAATCATATTTACTAATTCATTTGCACTTATAGATGTTACATCTGTTCCATTAAATCCTACAATAATATCACCAACTTGAATTTCTGCTTTACTTGCTGGAGTATTATCATAAACTTTAGCAATAGATTTATCACTATTATTAATAGATACACCTATTCCTGTATATTCTCCTGATAAAGATTCAAAAAGCTCTGCTGTTGTATCATCATCTAAATAAGTTGAGTAATCGTCTCCTAAATAATCCATCATTCCAGCAATGGCCTGATCTAACAAAGCTCCTTTATCTACGTCTTCATAATATTCTGATAAAATATTTGCATATACAGATAAAAACTCATTTAAATCACCATCTTTAGATAAATCTCCATAAGTTAAATCATAGGATAATTTATTATTATTATAAACTATTACTCCAGATGTTATTGCGGATATAATACTTGTTACAGTTACAATTCCTATGACCCATATTAAACTAAAACCTCTATTATTATTCATTTTATTCATCTATTCACCTTCTACTATAAAATCATATCATAATTTGGTGAAAATATAAAGAAAAAAGATACTATTTTTCAGTATCTTCACTTTCTATATACTTTAATTCTTCTGCTATTTCTTCTTCTGTACCTATCGCTTTAATAATTTTCCCATCTTTTACTTTTATTAAGGCAACGTCTCCTACTTTTAAGTCTTTAATATCAGAAACATTTAAGTTTACATTTTCTTGATCATAGAAATCTTGGTTTAGTTTATTATTTAAGTCTGCATAATAAACTCTTAAATGTTCTTTATTTTGTAAATATTTAGATGCTATGCCACTATAATAAGCTGCTCTTAAATTTTCGGAATTATAAATTAATACATAATATTCTTTTTCTGGTTTATTTAAAATTGAACCAATTAAGGTTTTATCATAATTAATTTTTCCTTCGGTAATTTCATTTTCATTATTTTTACTATCTTCTTTAATAAATATTTCTGTAATAAAATAGATTCCTAATATTAAAACCACTACTATTATTAAAATACGTATAAAACGAATTATTTCCATTTGTTCTTCACTACGATATTTTTCTTGTTTTACTTTTTTTATTTTTTCTTTCGCCATGTTTCCACCACCTAGATAAATTATAGCAATAAAAATAAAAGAAAGCAAGTTTTTACATAATTTTGCTTTTTATTTCTTTTATTATCTTATATTTTGATTGTTCATACTTCTCATGTTCCAATATTGTAATTGAATTTCACGTAATTTTTTTATTCCTAATGCAAATTCTAAAAACATTAAATCTAATTTATGAGTTTCTTTTCTTAAAGAAAGCTTTGACATAATAAGGCAATTATTTTCTATTTCTTCTGGTAATGTTAATAGTTCTTTTAAATCTTCTGCATTTCCTTGTTTTATTTTAGTATTTGCTAAATTTATTCTTTTTAATAGTTCTTCTAATGATTCTTCACTTATTTCTGCTATTAAAAATAGTTTGGCTATATAAGTATGTTTCATTCCGTTTGCATCTATTTGCACTATTATTTGAAAATCTTCTAATCCTGGTAGTAAACTATACATTATTGTTCTACTGTTATTTTCTGTTAATTCATGTTTTACTCCAGTAAAAGATAATTCTTGCATTCTTAAACAATCTTTTTTAGCCATTATTAACTTATCATTAATAGGATTTATCAAACCATTAATAAATTGAATACTCATATTTTTCTCCCCTTTCGTGATCATATATATTAGCATTACCTATTAGTTTTGTCAAATTTTATTTTTTAGTTTACTTTACTATCTGCCTAACTATATTTTTCGTTGATAAAAAATTATTTATATAAAAAGAAGCTTATTTGCTTCCTGATACTACTTTAGTATTTCCTAATGATTCAGCTATGGTTACCATCTCCTCTGTTGACAAGTCATTACTTGTTAAATAATATGATACATTTTCACTCGTCCAATAAAGGGAATTGGCACTCTTAGCAGCAATAGTATCACTTAACATGACTGGATCTCCATATACAGGTATTATTTCAAACTCATTAGCTATATTTGCTACTTCTTCTATTAAAACAAAGTTTTTATCTCCTGCAAAGGTAAGAATCATTCTATTTCCTTCATCTGTGTCAATTTCTTCACTATTTGATAAATATGTTTCACTTGGAATATACAACGGATAAATAATACTATCTAATATGTTACTTGATTTTGTATCACATTCTTCATTTTCACATTCATTTCCTGTATTTTGGCCTTCTGTATTTTCTGTATTTTGATTATTTTCTTCTTCTTTTGGTTCTTTATTCTCATCTTCTTTATTTTCGGCATTCATATCAATTAAATCTTCTAACAAAAAGTCTTCTTCGCTTAGTCCGGCCTTTAAATCAATTGAGGAAAATACTACCTTAATATTTACAATATCTTCACTATCATATACTTCTACCTTTTCTAAATTCATATTTTTGTCAAAATAAATTTTTTGATATGTTAACGCAGAATTGTTTGGATAATTTACTTTTGTTTTTAAAATGTAGTTTTTATCTTGTTCTTCTACACTAATTTTTTCTTCCCCTTTAATATCACTTAGCAAAGAAGATAAAATATAAGATTGGCTACTATTAGCTGGCCATTCGCTTTGGAATTTGAAGCTTTTATTTAATGTTGGTGTTACAACATATACTCCATCTCCATTTTTTAAAATTATTTGTTCATGATTATTTGTTTGATTTACTAATGTTACTTTATAATAATCATCTTTTAAATAATTTGCTTCTATACTATAAGTGAACGTTTCTTCATTACTCAAAATTTCCATATTTCCCTTTAAGATATAGGATTTTGAATTTGTGATACTTTTTTCAAATTTAGCTATTAAATCTTCTTCTGTTTCTTTCCCACATCCCGTAATAAATAACATTAACCCTAGTGCTAGAATAACTAATTTTTTCATATAACACACCCTTCTCTAATTTAACTATATTGCTCTTTGTTAAAATTATGAATTTATTTTTTATATTTTAATTGTTTATAACTTTGACTTTATTTACATTTTTTATTTTTCTTATTTCTACAAATTTATGTATAATTTTAGTTTGTTTACTACATAATAGTAGCAAAGGGTGTGATTAAATGGAAACATTACAAAAAATAGCATTAATTTTTACAATTATTGGAGCTATTAACTGGGGACTTATTGGATTCTTTGATTTTAATTTAGTTACTAGTTTATTTCAAGACTCTAGTGTTGTTACAAGAATTATCTATGGTATTGTTGGTGTTTGTGGAATTATTAATATTTTCTTATTATTTTCCCACATTGAAAAAGACCCTCGTTAATTAAAGGTCTAGTTTCTTAAGTAAGTTTTTACTATGTGCAACTGTCAAGTAGCCCATATAACTTGCTTTTACTTGTTCATAATTTGGTGCGTTTATCTTTTTTAACTTACGCATCTTTTTTTTGATTCTTCTTTTGGTAGCAGAATTAATTTTAATTATAAGTCTTTTTTCTTTTAAAATAAATTGGTAACCTAAAAAACCAAACCCATGCTTTAAATCATAAATATTTGTTTTTCTATTCAGTTCTAATTTAAATTCTATTAGTTTTTCTTCTATCTTTTTTCTTATCTCTTTTAACCGCTCTTTATCATAATCGAATATGACAAAATCATCCATATATCTTACATAATACTTACAATATAATCTTTCTTTTATATAATGATCTAAATCATTTAAAAAATATATTGCTAATAATTGACTGGTCATATTACCAATTGGTAACCCTTTTCCTTTTTTATATAAAGGTATACTCTTTAACTCTGCTATTTTAATTTCCTTATCTAAAATGTTTAATCCTTCTATTCGTTTGATTTCTTTATTGATTACTTTCCCAATCGCTTCATTTACATAAGAATTATCTGTTGATTGTACTATGTTTTCTACTAATTTATAAACATCTGGATCTGTTATAAATCTTTTTACTTTTTCTAATATTAATTCATGATCAATACTATAAAAGTATTTTTTGATATCGCATTTCAAAACATATACTTTATCATAATTTAATTTTAATTTATTAATATATTTTTTAACATATCGTATTCCTTCTTTCGTTCCCATTCCTTTTCTAGTAGCTACATTCTGCGGAATTAAATGAGGAGTTATGCCCGGGTCTAATACGAAGTGACTTACAACATGGTTTACCACTTTATCACTCATGATTTCACTCATGATAATTCGATATTTTGGTTCATGAACCAGAAATACATTATAATGGCTATGTTCATATTTTTTATATTTTAAAACGTTTAATATGCTAATTATGTTACTAGCATAAAATAATTCAAATTTATGTAATTTCCCTCTATTTTTAGTGTTAGCTCTTATTATTTTATACATGGCAATTATCTTATCGATATCTACTAATTCCTCATACTTAACACTTGGTTTCATTTCGCACCAATCCGTAAGCTATTTTTCTTATCTCGACAATGAACATAGATGTTGATTCAAACTTTTTTTTACTAATTATTCTTTTTTCAAAAGATGTTGCTATATAAAAATCTAACATTGATAATTTAATGATTAAATCTTTTAAAAATTTTATTTTTATTCTTTCTACATCATTAATACTATAAGAAAAAATTAGTTCAATTAATTCATACATGTTTCTTTCAATATTTTGTTTCAACACTACTTCTGATTTAGGATAATTTATTAATTGTTTATTAATAAATGCTATTGTTTTTTTGGTATTATTTAATAAAGAAAAATTAGAGTTCATCTACAAACTCCTTTATTAATTCATAATTAGCTTCTTCTTTTTTTACCTTTATCTCTATAGCATTCATTAAGTTATTTAACATGTTAGATACTAACATATTGCTTTTCGCTTCTCTTAATTTATTTTGATAAGCATTATCATTTTTAGATTCTAAAATATAAGCATAGTCATCTATTACTTCAATTAAATTTACATTATTGCGATTTAATACACTTTTTACTTTGGCTTTAGCATTTAGAGGAAAGCCTATTTTATTTTCTCTTATTTGATAGCCAAAAAAATAATTCATTATGTAAGTGTCATCATCAAAAGTATAATAAAAATTGCCAGATTTAATAATTACTACATGATCTTTGTACATCTCTTTAAATTTTAGATATTTATCAATCGTCTTCATAATATTCCCTTTCTACATTTTTGTAGTTAAGATTATTACTGCTCATCATAACCAAGATAAATACTTAATATAAAAATATGCTTTGTTTATCATACTTTCATATACTATAAATATATATTAGAAGTCGATTTTTGTCAATAAAAATGTTTGCTATTAGTAAATATTTTAAATTTTAAAATTATTATTTATCAAGGATATTGATTATTTAAAAAAAGAATTAATATTTTTTAATTCTCTTCTTTGGTTTTTAAAATAAATTTTAATGCGTCTTCTTTGGTTTCAGCTGTTGCTAGGAAACATTTGTTATGGCAAAATTTGGCTGTTTTTATTCCACTTATCGCTCTTAGTTCTTCATCTCTTTTTCCAGCCCATTCTTTTTTAAATGGTATTCTTGGGGTAAATCCCTTATATTTGGTTGGTACTGTATGAGCAGCATAACCACCACGATTGGAAGGATAAACAACAAAATCTACGTCTAAGTTTAATTTAAATATAGCATATTCATAAGGAATATATTCCTCTAAAATTAATACTTTATCTTTAATTGTTTCCTTTAACTTACTAATTTCTTCTATTCCTTTGGCTTTTGATATTGCATCATCTAATATTTTCTCAAAAATTATTCTAGCAAAATCAACTGCTTCTAAAAAACACTTGTTTTCCTCTTTTTCTTCCTTAAATTTTGGTCTAAATTGTTCTACTAAAATAGATAGAGTATAAATGTTAAATGGAGCATCCACCGTATATTCTCCATTATCAAAAGCATCTATTTGGGTTACTAATAGTTCATCTAAAATTAGAAAAACATTTTCATAATTTTCTATTCCTTCTTTTTTTAAATATTCTCTGCCATATTTCTGCCAAAGAAGGCCAAAGCCACAATAATGGATGCCGTTTTCTCTTTTCTTATCAAAGTCGGCACCATGATGATCAAAAGCTCCTAATCCAATATCATATGCTAGTTTACTACCATCGTCTTGATATTCTTTTAAACGAATTAAAGAAATATCTTTATATAATTTCTCTAGAAATACAGTTGAAAATACATCATCTGCATGAAAATTTCCTGCATGAGTTACAAAGTCTGCCTCTTTTAAATCATTAACAAGTCTAATCATCTTCTTATTCCTTCTTCTCTTTTTTCTTTTAAATCTAAAGCAGTATTTAGAACATAAGCAAATACTTTTTCATAATCTATGTTTATTGTTGTATTTAATCCATCTATTTTATTTGGATAGTGTTTATTGTAAGTAAAAGTTGGTTCTTCTGTTTCATTTATATACCAAGCTACGGCAAATCCTTGTAAATCTGATATATAGCCTAATAAAAAATGAATGATTGTTTCTACTTCTTTTTTATCTTGAGCTACTTGATAAAATTTACTATATAAACTAAAAATATCTATTTCTTCCTTTTCTAATAATCTTTCTTGTAAAAAACTTCTTAATAAATTTATTATTACTTCAGCTGGTACTTCGTACATTGTAACATATCCTTGTTTTATTAAATGATAATTCATGTAAGCATAAAAATTCAACATATTTTCACCTCGAGTTTATTATACATTACTTCATATTTTCACGCAAGAAAAAAGTCTCTGTGAGACTATCTACTTTTATATACTAATATTTGTTCAGGTAAAAGATAAACTGTACTATTATATTTTAATATATTTTCTGGAGTTGTTTTAAAAGCATTAGATACACCACTTAAAGTATCACCTTCAGCGGTAATATAATAACTATATCCACTCTTAGGAATTAGTAACTCTTGATTAGGATAAATATATTCATTGTCTTTTATTCCATTTATAGCTGCTAATAATTTAGGATTAATATTATATTTTTTGGCAATTTCATATAAATTATCACCTTTTTCTATTGTATAGTAAGTAAAATAACTATTGTTATCGTTCAAATTATCACTCCTCATCTATTAATAGGATATGATAAAGACACAATTTGGTTAATCTACATAAATCATATTTTTATAATTAAAGTTCCATTCAAAATAGTTTAATAATTTCTTACTTCCTGTTAATGGGTCAAATACATATAATGTATCTTTCTTTAAATAAAATATTAGATTATTTTTTATTCTTACTATCGATGTGACATCACTATCTATTCTGGTTTTTATATCATGCTCATTATAATTCAAATATAAGTCATTTTCTTTTAAAACGTAATTATAATTAGTTTTATATTTAAATTCTTTATCTTGATTAACTAATGTTTTAATTCCTACCTCTTCCCACTTATTATTATTTAATATTTGGGGTTTTATTTTTTCTATTTTACCATTTTTCACATTTAACTCATACATTAACTCTTCCTTATTATCTACAATATATAATTTATTTTTTTCATATCCTGGATAATAACTATCAAAATATATTTTTTCTTTTAATTTGTAATCTTTTACATCACCGTCTTTTAAAGAAATTCTGTAAAATTTGTCAAATGTATAATCTGTGTCATAGTCAGGTATAATTAAATAATCTTTAGTATATGTGATTAAATTTACATTATATATTTCTTTATCAAATAAATCTACTTTTTTGTTTTCTTTTTCATTTATATAATAGAAACCATCATAGTTCCATAATAAATAAGTGTAGTCTTTATTATATATTTTTATGTCTTCATATGTTTCTTTTAATTCTTTCTCAGTTTTTAAATATTCTTCTGGTATTTGCTCTTTTAGATTATCACTTACATTTTTATAATAAGTATTTTCTTTGTTATTATAACACAGAGGAATAAATTCTAATGTATCTCCTTTAGGTATTAAGCAAAAATTATCATCTTCTTCTATTATTTCTATATCATTTATAAAATTTCTTTTTTGTTTATAATTACTTTCATATAAATAGTCTAAAATAATATCATTATATTCAAAAGTGAAATAGTAACTTTCTTTTTTCTTATCATAACTTTCCTTAATATTTATGTCATTTACTTGATATTCTTTTGTATAATCTGTTGCCCGTAAAAAGAAAAAAATAAAAATTATAAATAAAACTACAATCGTAATTTGAAATATTTTTAATTTCTTCATATTTTACACCATTAATTATCTAGCATTGTTTGTCCATATTTTTTCTTTTCTTCCATCATAAATTCTGAAATCTCTGTTTCAATTTCTCTTAAAGAATCTTTTGCTAAATTTGTTATTACTACTTCTTCTTTCACAGTATCAATTGTAACTTTTCCCCAAATTAACCCAGAATAAACTTGCATATCATTATATAAGTCTGGTGTAATACTACTTAGAAAATATCCCCATACTACACGCTTTTGACCAATTAAAATTCTTTTATTGGTTATTGCTATTACAGCAGTAGATGTTAAATCATAGAACTTATCATTCTTTTGTCCTGCAAATGCATAGCGTACAGTCTCACCGGGATTTAAATGTTCTTCTATTACAGCACTATGTTTTTTTAATCTCCACCATGTTACTCCCCCAGGGAATTTCTTTTTATATATTTTTACATGATCATATACTTGACCCATTTTAATCACCACACTTTCATTTTATAATAAAATTAGGTGATTGACAAGTTATTTGTTTGGAATTTGCCTTTTATTTAGTATTATGTTATTATATTTTTTAAATTTAAGGAGGCTCTAAATGAAAATTAGTGTCATTATTCCGGTTTATAATAGTGAATTATATTTAGATGATTTATTTTTATCTTTAGCTAATCAAAAATTACAAGATTTTGAAATTATCGCGATTGATGATGCTTCTAAAGACCACTCTCTTTCTATTTTAGAAAAATGGCAGAAACAATTTTTAAATAAAATGAAAATTGTTCATAATTCCATTAATTTAGGAGCTGGTGCTAGCAGAAACATAGGGTTAAAGATGGCTCAAGGAGAATATGTTAGTTTTATTGATAGTGATGACTTTATTCATCCTAATATGCTTTATGATATGTATTATGGAGCTTTAAAAAATAATAAGCCTGAGGTGTTATCAACAGGAATTATTTTAGTAAATGCTTCACAAAATTACTCCCCTTATTTTGGCTCTTTACGAAGAGATGGAATTTTATTTTCCCCACAAATAAATTCTTCTAAAGTTCTTTCTCTTTCCCCTAGTTGTGGTAATAAACTTTTTAAAAGAGATTTTATTGCTCAAGAATTCCTTCCTAATGTTATGTGGGAAGATATTCCCTTTTCATATTCACACTTATTTTTGGCTAATCAGGTTTTAGATTTTCACAATCCTGATTATTATTATCGTAAACATATTAATTCTGGTATATCTGCTCAAGGGTTAACAGTTAATTTGCATCTCTTAGATATCTTTCAAGTAATGGATTATTTTGGAACATTTCTTCAAGAAAAAGGCATATATGAAAAATTACAAAAAGATATTATAACTGTTCAAGTGATTTATTCTTTGTATCGTATTCGAGAAGTATTGGATTGGAATATTCCTACTTTTTTAAAAAAACAACTGGTAGCTGATTTATATCATATAATCAAACTTAAATATACTGATATTAAAAAAATAGATCAGGATTCTTTAAATATGAAAGTCGATTTTTATACAATTGATCAAGTTTTACAAGCTCAGAATTCTACTCTTTCTTTAGATGAGACTCAGACTAGAATTAAAAATACCCTTCAACTTTTAAAAAACGGACATTAAAAAAAGCACTTTCGTGCTTAATCTATATTAATTACTTTTTTAGATACGTTTTCATCTTTTTTAGGAGCAATAACCTTTAAGGTTCCATCTTTAAATTCAGCTTTAATATTTTCTTCTTCAATATCGCCTAAATAGAAAGAACGTGATACTTTTCCATAAAATCTCTCTCTTCTAATATATTTTTTGTCCTCTTTCTCTTCTTTTTCTTCTTTCTTTTCAGCACTAATTGTTAATGTTCCTTTATTGAATTCAATATTAATATCCTCTTTAGTAAATCCAGGCATATCTAACTCTAAATTATAATTTCCATCGGCTTCGTAAATATCACATTTCATCTTAGGATTCTCACTTTCTAAAAAACTATCAAACATATCATCTAAAAACATCTTTCTTGGTAACATCATAACCATCTTCCTTTCATACTTATAACTATACCACTTATATTAGCACTTGTCAACGATAAGTGCTAACTTTATTTTTATTATATGTAAAAAATTGTAAAATATACAAAAAAGCAGGAATTTCCTACTTTTCAGTTTTAAATAGATTTAATAAATCTTTTGCTTTGGTATATAACATGATAGAATTACAGATTTCTAAGATACTAGCTAAAATAATAAATATTCCTGCAACTTCCACTATATCCATAGATGCCATAGGATTTATCATAATAAAGATTCCAAAAACTAATAAGATTATGGCAATAACTAATATTAGTGCCCATCCATCATATTTGTATTTTTTTAATTTGAATGCTTCTATTGCTTTTCTAATTGCTACTACAGTTAAATAAATTCCTAAAGCAAATGTTAATATTCTAATGATTTTGAAAGGATTAATCATTACTAATAACCCAGCAATTATAAATAAAATTCCCCAAATTAGGTTTAATTTAAATAAAGGAAAGTTATCCCTTACTAAGAATTCATATACTGCATATACACCAAATAAAAGCAGATAAATTCCTAAAATAACTCCGGCTAATTCTAAAGTAATAACTGGATTTAAATAAATTATTACTCCAAATAGAAGAAATAGCACATTTAAAATAATATTTCCTATTAATATTTTATTAAAACTTAATTTAATTTTTTCTAGTAAAGTTTTTTCTTTTTTCTTTGTCATAAGTATCCTCCTATATATAATTATACTATAAATTTTAGAGTAGTCAATCAAATTCTAGACTTTCATTTATTCTTGTGCTATAATATTTCATTATTTATAAAGGGGGATTTTTATGCATATAAAAGAACTTTCTATTGCAGAGTTTGATACCTTTGCTCAAAATTTTCCTATTAGTTCTTATTATCAAAGTTCTAATTATGCACTTTTTATGGCAGAACTTGGTTATGATTATGAATTAATCGGTTTTGTTGATGAATTAGGAATTATCAAAGCTGCTTCGCTTATTTTAATAAAAAAGATAGGCTTATCTTCTAAATACGGATATTCTCCTAAAGGTTTTTTAGTAGATTATTTTGATCTTGATCTTCTAAAAAAATTTACTGAAGCTATAAGAGATTATTATAGTAAAAAACTTGCTTTTATTAAAATCAATCCAGAAATTGCTATTGGAGAAATTGATATTAGAACGAAACTTACTAATTATAACCAAAATATTATTATTCGTGATTATTTAAAAGAATTAGGTTATCTTAAATTGAAAGATAATAAATATTTTGAAAGTCTTTTTCCTAGATTTAATGGTATTTTAAATTTGAGAGAATATTCCTTTTCTTCTTTAGAAAAGAATACTAAAAATAAAATTAGAAAAGCTATAAAAAAAGGACTTGTTTTTGAAAAGGCGGATCGTAACAGTTTAGATATCCTGTTTCAATTTATAAAAAAGAAAAAAGATATTGATCCTTTTTATTATAAAAATTATTATAATGTTTTTGCTCGTATAGGAGCTGCTGATTTGTTTTTAATAAAAATAGATTATCAACAATACTTAGTTAACAGCAAACGACTATATGATCAAGAGTTCGAACGTAACCAAGAAATATCTCATAAATTAATCCAACATTCGAGTGATATTTATATTAAAGAAAAAATGAATTCTGATAAAATATTATTAACTTATAAAAATGATATTGAAATAGCAACAAAAGGATTACGTGAGAATAGAAATGATTATATTGCGGGTGCTTTTGTTATACGTTATCTTAATCGAATTCATATCGCTATTAGTGGTTATGATAAAGCTTTCAAACATTTTGATCCTAATTATTTCTTGCACTATAATATTTTAGAATTTTATAAAGATCAATTTAAATTTGTAGATTTGAATGGAATGACAGGAGATTTTACTATTAGTAACCCTTATAAAGGTCTAAATCAATTCAAATTGGGGTTTAAACCCCATATTTATGAATTTATTGGTGAATTTGATCTTATTCTTAACGAACGTGTATATAGAACTCTTATAAAAAAAGGATTATTAGCAAAAGAATTTAATAAAAAAACGAAAGAAATTTAATTATTTTTTCTTTCGTTTTTGTTTATCATTTTCTTTTTTAGTTTTTTTCTTCTCAATTATTTTGATAGTTGGATCACGATAGTATTCTTTAGTTCCTTTATTTTCATTTAATAATTTTCTTTTTATTTCTTCTTTTCGTTTTTTCTCAGCTGCTTCTTTTTTAGGGTCTTTTCGTTTTTTATCAGTCATTTTACTAGCATTTTCTTTGATTGATGAAAGCTTAGTTATCTTCATAATATCTTTACCAATAATAATTAAAGCGGGTATCAGAATAAATAACATCCATCCTATTCCTGATGCCAAGAAACGTTGTATATGGCCAACTCCAGGAATTCTTATAATAACTTTTCCTATGACATTTTTATATTTTGCACATACTTCATCCTCTATTGGATTAGCGTCACCTTTTGTTACATAACAAGCGTTTCCATCTGAATCTTTTGTTATTGCTTTAATTCTATGAGTTACTGTCATATTAATATTTGTTGGATTTGAGGAACGAAATGTGATAACATCTCCTACTTTTAAATCATTTGGGTCATCAATACGCATATTTATAACTGCATCATATATGTTTATATTTGGTACCATAGATCCAGATGCTATAGTATATATTGAAAATTTTGGTTCATATCCTGGTCCATTTTTAACATAAATTTTATTTGCTATATAATAATATAAAAGAAAAATAGCTATTAGTAAAAGGATTATAAAAAGAGCCCATGATAATATTTTAAAAATAATATGGACAATTGCTTGCCATGAAAATTTTCTACCTTTCATGTTGAGCCCCTCCTATTCTATTATATATTATAGCTTATAACTTCTTAAAATACAAGATTATTCCATCAAAAAAGTAAATACTTTTATATTTACTTTCTCTTTTTTAATTTGCAGATACAATTTGTATTTCTATGGTTCCTTTATAGTTTTTACCTTGATCATAATCTTGTGGTTTACCAATTTCTACAAATTCATAATTCATTTGGAAAACAGCTGTTTCTCCAGGTGCTATCACTAGGTTTTCAATTACTTTACCATCTGATTTTAAAGCTGGAGTTTTAGTGATAAGTGTTTTTCCATCTTTTACTAGGGTGTATACAAAATTATCACTTGTAAATGTATTTGTTACATTTATTAAATTTATATTATACACAACAGCTTTATCAGAATTATTTTTTATTGTAAATTCGTGTATTCCCGTCCATCCTGGCCATATATTTGTTGCATACATTGGCTTTGTAAAACTTACAGTTAAAATTCCATTTTCTGATGTCCCAATATCTACATTTCCACTTCCTTCTTCAGAAGTACTAGGGTTCTTAGCTTTATTAATTGTAATATTATAAGTTTTAGTCTTTCCATTTTGAGCAATTACGGTAATTGATACTCTTGTTGAGTCACTTGTTAGTTTTACTGTTCCAGCTCCAATTATTTTAGATTTTGAATTTACAGCTGTTGCACTTACTAATACTTCGGTTAAATTACTATCAACCTCAACTGTATAATCAGTAATATCTTTATTAAAGCTTGGTTTTAATGTATAGTTTCCTACTTTTAAACTGCTTAAGTCTGCACTACTATATAGCTCGCCTACACAATTTGTGTCACATACACCATCACCATTATTATCACAATTTAGATCGCATACACCATCGCCATCTACATCTATATTAGTGTCTGGTTTGCCATCATTATTGGTATCGCAATTTAGATCACATACGCCATCACCATTGGTATCTTGGTCGGTTAAATTTTCATCTGGCTTTCCATCGCCATCAGTATCAATATTTACATCTGGCTTTCCATCGCCATCTACATCTATATTAGTATCCGGTTTACCATCGCCATCAGTGTCACAATTTAAGTCACAAACTCCATCATTATCAGTATCGATGTTAATGTCTGGATTTTTATCACCATCTACATCTATATTAGTGTCTGGTTTTCCATCGCCATCGGTATCACAATTTAAGTCACATACACCATCGCCATTGGTATCTTGGTCGGTTAAATTTTCATCTGGCTTTCCATCGCCATCGGTATCGATATTTACATCTGGTTTTCCATCTTTATCTACATCAATGTTAATGTCTGGTTTTCCATCACCATCAGTATCGATGTTAATGTCTGGTTCTCCATCACCATCTATATCAATATTAGTATCTGGGAAGCCATCCTTATCTGTATCACAGTTTAAGTCACATACACCATCACCATTGGTATCTTGATCTGTTAAATTTTTATCTGGTTTGCCATCTTTATCAGTATCTACATTAAAGTCTGGTTTTCCATCGCCATCATAGTCAATATTTATATCCGGTTTGCCATCGCCATCAGTATCACAATTTATATCACATGTTCCATCATTATCAGCATCAATATTGATATCTGGCTTTCCATTGCCATTAGTATCACAATTTAAATCACATGTTCCATCATTATCAGTATCAATATTGATATCTGGCTTTCCATCACCATCAGTATCACAATTTATATCACATACACCATCATCATCAGTATCGATGTTAATGTCTGGTTTTCCATCACCATCTATATCAATATTGATATCCGGTTTGCCATCATGGTTCGTATCACAATTTAAGTCACATACACCATCATTATCAGTATCTTGATTTGTTTTATTTTCATCTGGTTTTCCATCGCCATCGGTATCTACATTTATATCTGGTTTACCATCACCATCTATATCAATATTTACATCTGGTTTACCATCATTATTGGTATCGCAATTTACATCACACACACCATCATTGTCATTATCAATATTCAAATCTGGTTTTCCATCACCGTTTGTATCAATATTTGTATCTGGAAAACCATCACCATCGGTGTCACAGTTTAAATCACATACACCATCACCATCAGTATCTTGATCTATTAAATTTTTATCTGGTTTACCATCTCCATCGGTATCCACATTTACATCTGGTTTGCCATCACCATTAGCATCTATATTTATGTCTGGTTTATTATCGCCATCAGTATCACAATTTAAATCACAAGTATTTGTATTGTCTAAATCAATATTAATATCAGGCCATCCGTCATCATCTAAATCAATATTGAAATCTGGTTTTCCATCACCATCTGTATCCTTATTTACTAAATTAACATCTGGCTTTCCATCACCATCTGTATCAATATTGAAATGTGGTTTTCTATCACCTTTCCAATCAATATTAATATCTGGTTTACCATCACCATCAGTATCGCAGTTAACGTCACAAATTCCATCGCCATCTAAATCAATGTTGGTTTCAATTATGCCATCACCATCTAAATCACAATTTATTGTACATGTTTTCTTGCGTCCAGATAATGAAAATACTATTCCTAAAATTGTTACTAAAATAATTAAAATACATAAGATAATAATTATAATAGTTTTTTTGTTATTTTCTTTTTTCTCCTCTTCTAATAATGCATATTGTTCTTGTAAATTGCTATCGTTCATTTGGAACACTCCCTACTATTTAAAAGTATAACATAACCATTTATTACTTGCAATATCAAAAATTGATTTTTTATCACATTTCTAACATATTTTTTTCACTTATGCTTCAGCAAACTCAACCTTTAAATTGCTGCTAAATGTCTTATTAGCATTATGATTTTGATCTGATCCAGTTTCTTTATAAGTAATTTCTAGACTATACTCAAAAGTTGTTGCTGTTTCGACTGTTTTTGTTTCTTTTAACAAAGTAATTTTCCCTTGAGCTTCAGTTAAATCTCCACTACTTAAAACGCTTCCTTCTTTACTTTTTAGTGTATATTCTAGTTCATTTACATTAACTTTTTCAAAATTATTGTTACTAATATCTAATACAATTGCATAGGTTACACTTTTTTCACTTTCTGTTGGTGTAACTGTTACACTAAAATCTTTACTTGCTGTTGTTCCTGGCATTGCATTTGCTAAATTTATAGAATTTGATCCTGCATCATAACTAACTTTTAACATGTCTGCTGGTTTTAATTCTGTTTTACTTCCTTCACCACTTACAGTTACTCCACTTGTAAAATAAGCAAATGATATTCCTATAACAGAAATTGATATACATAATACTACCGCTAAAATTACATTTTTCTTTCCAATACTCATTACTAAGACCTCCATATTATGCTTTAATCTTATCAAATTATTACTTTTTTTTCAATACATTTTCTTTATTTTACATAAAAAGGAATGAATATGTTCATTCCAATTAAGTATTCTTTTTTATTATTTATTTCTCTTTTCATTGTTGAAATATCTGTATGTCTATTTTCAATTATTGATCCTTTTTCTTCTAATATTCTTATAATATTCGGATTTCCATTACTACCGAAGTCCCTAATTTTTCAATTTTATTCATGCCATATAAAGCTCCTGGATTAATTATTTCAATTCTATCTTCATACATATACAGAAATATATGCATTTTCTGTTTCTATACTATAATCTCTATGTATTAGAGCATTAGCTACTGCTTTTCTTAATGCTTTTAGAGGATATTTTGTACTATTTATTCTTTCACCATTTGAATTTATGATTATTTTGTTTTTCATATTTCTTCTTAGAAAAATTCATAGTTTCCTAAATCATTTCTTCAATTGTGCCTTCTACCCTTTTATTATCTATAAAACGTTCTCTTAAATTTCCAACTTCACCAATTGTTGTCCTTGGAATAACAGCGCATGCAATAAATAATTGAGGATAATCTCCAAAGATTAAAGTTCCTGCAAGAGTAGGAACAATTTTTTGACCAACACTGTCAATTATTCCACATAATTTTAGACTTTTTTCAATACTATTTTTTGCAAAGTTGGGTTTATCTATTTTTATTTTCTCTATATAATTATTGATTGATTGCAAATTTAGGTCTTCTATATTAGAATTTTTTGTCGGTCTTTTATCTTCTATAACGTGATCATTATAACTTTGGAGTGCATAAATTTCATAATCTGTCATTAACTCATCTAATCACCCTCTCTTATATATGATCCATTTTTTAATCCTTTTGGTTTATAGAAGCATGGTTTTTTATTTTGAGGTAATTCCTCTATTTTGACTGCTAAAATATTCTTACCTTCAAATTCTGTTGGTAATATATCACATCGCAATGAAGGCTCTATAGAATCTTACATAAATTGGTTATTTTTCTTTGAAGATCTTTAACATCATATATTCCTTCTGTTTTAAAATTATTTTCTTCGCTTAATCCAAAAATTATTATTCTACCATATTTATTAGAAAAGCTTGAAAAAGTGTCATAACATTTTTAGGAAATCATTTAACTGCACTTTTGGCTTCTATTCTATTTGTTTCAGAGTTATATTTTCTAAGAATTTCTATTGCTTCTAGTATTTCTTTCTTTTCCATGTCATCACCACCATATAATTTATATTATACTATATATTGGTATGACGAGCTATATCTTATATTAAGGGTCAAAAAAAATCTATCTTTATGATAGATTTTAGGTTTTCAATAGTTTTTTGTTGCTATTATTCAGCCTCTGCTGTTCCTGTAATATCTGGAGTAGTTAATGAAGCTGTAATAGTTTTTCCTTGATCAGCATTTTGATCTGATTCAAGATTTTCATAAGATACTACTAAATAGTAATAATATGTTCCGCCTGCAGTTGAACGAACTTGATCACCAACACTAATAGTTGCAGTAGTTCCATTTACTTCTTGATTATCAACTATTTTTGTAGCACTTTCAAGTTCCTCTGCTAAAGTACAAGTTTGAGAATATTTAGCACCAGTTGAAGTTACTTCTCGACATGTAACTGGATTGCTAACTGGGCTTTCAGTTCTGTAAACACTGTAAGTTACTTTTCCAGCAGTAAATTCTTCACTTAACTTAACTTCACCTTTTAATGTGTAAGTAACATTGTAATCTCTTGTGTCAGCTGCGGCATTATCTCCAGTTTTTTCAGCTACAACTGTCATTCCAGCATAGTTAGTTGTTCCTGGATAAATTGTTTTATTTGAAGTTCCTGCTGCTGCAGTTTTTAATGTTACACTTGCTACTTTTGCAGTTTGTACTTCTCCAGTTGAAGATGTATCTCCTGAATTACCAGTAGTTGCTGTGAAGTATGCAAATGTTGCACCTACTACTGCAACTAATAGAGTAGCTACTGCGATTACTGTCAAAAGAATTGTGTTCTTCTTTTCCATAACTATTGTCTTACCTCCTTTACTGTAAAAATCATATCAAAAAATTTATATTATTTCAACTACTTTTTTGTATTTTTTGTGAAAATTTTTACTTTACTTCTTTTTTAATGTCAAGGATACCCTTTTTTTCTCTTTGTCAATATCTAAAACATAACATTTTACAATATCGCCCACGTTTAAGATTTCACTTGGATGTTTAATATATTTATCAGTTATTTCAGAAATATGAACTAAAGCATCATTTTTAAGCCCTATATCAATAAAAGCTCCAAAATCAATTACATTTCTTACTGTACCTTGTAATTCCATACCTATTTTAAGATCATCAATTGTTAATATATCACTTTTTAAAATTGGGGCATTTAATTCATCTCTTGGATCTCTAAGGGGTGATATTAATGACTTTATGATATCTTCTAATGTATATTTATCTGTTTTCAGTTCTTCGCTTAACTTTTCAATATCAATATTGTTTAATTTTTCTTTTATTTTCTCTTTACCTATATCATTTTCTGTTAAATCACATTTCTTTAACAATTCACTTACAATATTGTAACTTTCTGGGTGAATAGAAGTTTTATCTAATATGTTATTTCCTTCAGGAATTCTTAAGAACCCTATTGCTTGCTCATATACTTTTTCACTAAATACTTTCGATAATTCTTTACGAGATAATATACTTCCAACTTTTTCTTTATAATCGAGTAATTTATCAATTACTTTTTTATTTAATCCTGATATATACGATAATAGTTCTCTTGAGGCAGTATTTACATTTACACCAACTGAGTTCACAGCAGTTGATACTACAAATTCTAGTTCTCCATCTAATTTTTTCGGTGTTACATCATGTTGATACATTCCTACGCCAATACTTTTTGGTTCTATTTTTACTAGTTCACTTAAAGGATCTATTAGGCGTCTAGCAATGGATACCGCACTACGTTCTTCAACATGTAAATCAGGAAATTCTTCTTGGGCTAATTTAGAGGCAGAATACACACTTGCACCCGCTTCATTAACAATTATATATGATACTTCTCTGTTTGCTTCTTTTATTACACTTGCAACAAAACTTTCTGATTCTCTTGAGGCTGTACCATTTCCAATTGCTATTACATCAATATTATATTTACTGATTAAGTCTAATAATTTCTTTTTTGATCCTTCATAATCATTTTTAGGTTCATGAGGATAGATAACATCTATGTGTAATAAAGAACCAGTTGGAGAGATTACTGCTAATTTACAGCCAGTTCTAAAGGCGGGATCAAATCCTAATACTGTTCTACTTTTTATTGGTGGTTGCATTAGTAAATTCTTTAAATTCGTTCCAAAATTTTTAATGGCACTTTCTTCGGCAACTTCTGTTAAATCCGCTCTAATTTCTCTTTCAATGCTTGGCATAATCAATCTTTTTAAGGCATCAGTAATGCTTGTTTTTAATAGCTCTGTTGTTTCTTTATTATTTTTATGAATTAGTTTATTTTCTAAAAAACTTTCTACTTTTTCCATTGGAGCTGATATTTCTACCTTTAATGCTCCTTCTTTTTCACCTCTATTCATTGCTAGTAACTGATGAGGTTTGATCCAACTTACTTTTATTTCAAAATTATAATACATTTCGTATATTTTTTCTTCATCTTTACTATTTTTCTTTGCACTTGATTTTATTACTCCATTACGATATAGATAGTTTCTAATGTATTTACGAAAACTAGCATTATCGGATATATTTTCAGCGACAATAAAACATGCTTGTTCTAAAGCAAACTCAATAGTTGGAACTTTCTCATTTAGGAAATTTTTAGCTATATTTAAAATATCTTTATTCTCTCTAAATATTTCCTTGGCAAGAGGTTCTAGTCCTAGCTTAATGGCTTCTGTTGCCTTTGTTTTTTTCTTTTCTTTAAATGGTCGATATAAATCTTCTACATCTACTAGTTTTTCGGCATTCATAATACTTGTTCTTAATTCTTCAGTAAGTAATCCTTTTTCATCTATCAAACGAATTACATCATCTTTCCTTTTTAGTAAGTTTACTTGATAGGTATATACTTCATTAATATGGTTAATCTCATTTTCATCTAAGGCTCCGGTTGCTTCTTTACGATATCTAGCAATAAAAGGCATTGTTGCTCCTTCGCTTAATAAATTTAAAGTATTTTTTACTTGATATTCTTTAATGTTTAATTCTAAACATATATTTTTTATTATTGTTTCATTCATTTTTTTACACTCCCGATTTTAAATATAGCATATTTTAAACTCTAAAACAATAAAATATTTATCTTGTGTATTCGTATTCTTCTATTATTTTTTTTAATTCATTTAAATAACTCACTCTATTCTCTAATTTTAAAGGATGATGAGATAAAGCATCACAATATTGAATTTGATATAACATATAATAAAAATCATAGTTTTCTTTTATATCTTGTTCATTTATCTTAGTGTCATGCCATTTAATTAATTCACAAATAATGTTTATATATTCTAAGTCATATCCTAATCTTACTAAAATATTACGTGCAATTTGGCTAGATATTTCAGCATGATTTGGGTAATGCCTAACTCCATCTTTTTCAACAAAACTATAAACTTTACCTATATCATGTAACAAAAGAGTTAGACGAAGCGTGTAATCTTTAGGTGCAAAAGATATTGCTAAAAGTGTATGATTAAATACTGTTAAATGGTGGTGAGGATGATGTTGGTTAAAGTTTATTGTTAATTTTAATTCAGGTATTATTTTTAATAGTTCTTTTAAATGTTGATAGGTATAACTTATGACGTTTTCATTTAATAAAATATTTTCTAATTGCATACTATACTCCTTTATAATTTGTTATCCTATCATATTTTTTAAAATAAATAAAGTTCTTTTATTTACGATTAAGCAATGTTATGTTATACTTTTATAGTAGGGATTAGATATTCACACACTTAATAAGAAGTCTCCTCACCACTCTTAACAGTTTAATTCCTTGTTTTATACTAAACATTTAATAATGACGTTTCTAGTCAAGTATTTGGAACTATTGCATTATTTTGGTCTGGCTTTTGCCAGACTTTTTTATTGCTTTTCTTCGTTTTTTTCTTTATAATAGTTTTTTATAGAAATGAGTGTTTTTGATGATTCACAGTGAAATTATGCTTTTAGAACTAATTAAATTATATTACAAAACATCTGATGGAGAAGAGTTAGAGTTAGACAATTTAGAAAAAGCTTTTTATACCTTAGAAGAACTTATAGGAAATCAATTAAATGTAATTTTAGAATATGACTTTAATCAAGAATTTGATAAATTTGAGGAAATGAGTGAAAATAATTTTACTATTCAAGATAACCGAATTTGTTTTTCTGATGAGGAATATTTAGATTTATTAGAAGACTTAGTTCTTTTAGCATTGGAAGATGAAGATTTAACTTATGATGGTTTTATATCAAATACCCTACATAATATATGTATTTATAGAGATTTGAATATAAAGCCTTGTTATGATAAATATACTAATCTATTTAGTAATTGTTTTACTATTATGCAGAATTATCTATTTTTAGCTTATCAAGAAGCTAAAACGGGAATTATAAATCCTATTTTAGTTTCTTTAGTTCAATCTCTGGTTAAGCAACACGAAGATTATTATGCGATGTTGCAAGATGATGATTTAATTAAAATTGAAGTTATTTTATCTTATTTTAATGAGATGTACTTAGTAGACGATGATTGTGATTTTTGTAATTCAGACTGGTATATTATTTTATTTTCAAAACATAAAAAACAACTATCAAGCCTAAATTATCAACGTATCATTACTTCTATGGAAGAAGATGATATTTCTTTTTCTAATTATAATAAGAAAGATATACCAGAAAATGATATGGAAGAAGATGAACAGAATTCTATTTTGGATAATTTAATCCCTGATAAAACTTATCTTTTTAATGAAATTGACTTCTTTATTCGCTATTATATTGTGTATTTAAATCAATACCTACATAAATTAGAAGAAAATGGTTGGAAAAAAGATCTCCTACAGCAAAAATATTTATTAATTGCTACTAATCCTAGTATAGAAGAATATTTTTTAAAAGCTAAAACTTTAGATGGATTAGATTTTCCAAAATTAGAAAAAAAATGGTTTACTGATGGTACTTTTACTTCTCTATATTTAACCGTTATAGATTGTATAGAAGAATTTAACTTTAAAGATGCTTTTATTACTGATAGGGATTGCTCTCATATGGTTACTTGTGCTCTTTTTATCCGCTCTTTTTTAGATTTAAGTATCAATGAAGAACAAAAAGAAGAAGTAAAAAAGAGAATTTTAAATAGTAATTTTTATAAAAAAGAGGATTATCTTATGGCTTCCTCTTTCATTGATGATATTATTTTTAGGGAACAAGATATGCATTTAACTAGAGAACTAAAATAGTGGGACTTGTTAAAATGATAAGTTTGTGGTACACTATACTAGTTTTGTAGAAGAAAGGAGCGATTTTTATGGAAAAAATCATAAATATTGCTGTGGTTGCCCATGTTGATGCTGGTAAAAGTACTTTAGTAGATGCTTTACTAGAACAAAATGGTGTTTTTAATAGTCATGAGGTAGTAGAAGAAAGAGTAATGGATTCTAATGATCTTGAAAAAGAAAGAGGTATCACTATTTATTCTAAGAATTGTGCTATTCGTTATAAAGATATTAAAATAAATATTGTGGATACTCCTGGTCATGCTGATTTCTCATCAGAAGTAGAAAGAGTTATTAAAACAGTTGATACGGTTATTTTACTTGTCGATTCAGCAGAAGGCCCTATGCCTCAAACAAGATTTGTTTTAAGTAAAGCTTTAGAACAAAACTTAAAACCAATTTTATTTATTAATAAAATTGATAAAAAAGATGCAAGACCTTTAGAAGTTGTTGATATGACATTTAATCTTTTTATGGAACTTAATGCTACAGATGAACAGCTTGATTTTCCAATCGTTTATGGGATTGCTAAAGAGGGTATTGCTAAACTTTCTTTAGATAGTGAAAGTAATAATATAGAGCCTTTATTGGAAACTATCTTAAAACAAGTAGAACCTTTTAAAGGAAATGAAAATGATCCTTTACAACTTCAAATTTCTAATCTAGATTATGATGATTATATCGGAAGACTTGGGGTTGGTCGTATTAATAAAGGTAAAATTAAAAATGGCGAGACTGTTACCTTAATTAAAAATGATGGAAAAGAAGAATGTTTTCGTATTAGTAAATTATTTGTTAACGAAGGTATTAGAAGAGTAGAAAAAGATGTTGCTTATTTTGGTGATATTGTTACTATTGCTGGTTGTAGTGATATTTCAATTGGCGATACTATTTGTGAAAAAGGAGTTATTGATCCATTACCTCCTATTCATATAGAAAAACCAACTTTGTCTATGAATTTCTTAGTTAATTCTTCTCCTTTTGCTGGTAGAAGTGGTAAATTTTTAACTTCTAGACATATTAGAGAAAGATTAGAAAAAGAACTCCAGACTAATGTTGGTTTAGTTGTTGAAGAGTTAGAGGGTGCAGATGGTTTTAAAGTTAGTGGTCGTGGTGAGCTCCATTTATCTATACTACTTGAAAACATGCGAAGAGAAGGTTATGAGCTTTCTGTTTCTAAACCAGAAGTATTATTAGAAGAAAGAGATGGAAAGAAATATGAGCCATTTGAGAAAGTTATTATCAATGTCCCAAATGATTATTCAGGTACAATTATTAATGATTTACAAGAAAGAAAAGCTACTTTAGAAGTTATTACTAATAACGAAGAAAATAATTATGTTCATTTAGAATTTTCAGCTCCTACTAGAGGATTGATTGGTTATCGTAGTGCTTTTATTACCAATACTAAAGGTGAGGGTGTTATGGTTAGAAGTTTTTCAGAATATAAACCTTATGTGGGTGCTATTGCTAGAAGAAAAAATGGCGTTTTAGTTTCAATGGAAAATGGAAAAGCTTTAGGTTATTCTTTATGGAATTTAGAAGACCGAGGTACTTTAATCATTGAACCAGCAACAGAAGTTTATGTTGGTATGATTATTGGTATTCATAATAGAGATAATGATTTAGATGTTAATCCTTGTAAAAATAAAAATTTAACTAACACAAGAGCTAGTGGTAGTGATGAGGCTATTAATTTAACTAGACCTAAAAAGTTTACTCTTGAAGAAGCTTTAGAATTTATTGAAGATGATGAATTAGTAGAAGTTACGCCAACAGATATTCGTTTACGTAAGAAAATATTAGATCCAAAAGATCGTTTTAGAGGAAATAGATAATTTATATATAAACAGACAAGCGTAAGTGAGCAAGATGCTCAAATATATGTCTGTTTTTATTTTGAAAAAAATTAAATTTCATACGGTTCGGAAGATGTGCCATTTCCGGATTTTATTGCTACATTACTTGCTATATTGATAACTGGGCGGATACCAATTGGATTATTCACGTTCGTACCGTTGAGGTCACCATATGAACGCACATAGAACACGAGAGCAAGATTACTGCGAAAGTTAGATGGAGACATGGTCCAATAATCTTCCTTATTATATAGGTAGTAACTATTATTATTGCTTCCAAATACTCCTCCGGCCATACTAACCTCATCAGCTGTGATTAGTCCGATTGGATTGGTTAGTTTTTTATTCCCTTTACTACTTGATGAGGTTGTATATAAATCACTACTATTACTACATTTTAATGTTGGTGCTTTATTATCTGCTAATCTTCCGTATGCGGCATAAAGTTTTGACCCTGTACTACTCCATGATCCGCTTTCTAAATTTCTATCTCCACAAAATCCAGCTTCGGTACTTATCTTATCCGCATAACTTGCTAGATTACTACTATACCAACTATCTAATACTCCTTTGATTGAACTATTCGTTATATTTCCATGTTGCTCTCCTTCGGTGTACATATATCTACATATTCGCTTTGATTTTTATTAGAATTAAAAACTTGTGAGCTACTTATTACGGTATCATTTCCGTCCATTGCAGTACTTTTTCCATTATAGATTACTCGGATACTTCCATCTCCATTGATCCGGATTATTCGCCAATAGTAACCTGCAAACTTTAACCAATTATCTTTTACATCTCCTCTAAAGTAGTAACTATCTCCCCAATCATCTTGGGTCTTGTATATTCCTTCGTCTGTTTTTGCTACATTTGCAAAATTTGGTGTTCCTTCATTTACTTTACTATTTGCTAATATGGTATCTTTTAATGTTGGTTCTTCATCAAAATATAAATAGCATTTTGTTCCTTTCATTGTCATTGGAGCAATACTTAGCGTTTTTGTATTCATATCATAAGTGATGGTCATATCTTGTAGTTCATCACCTATCTTACAAATACTCATTTCGCTATTAAATGTATATCCTGATTCTGGTATTTGATCTACCTTTGTATAATTATTATCTTCTTCAATATAAATACCTACTAAACTTTTTTCTTTTAAAGTTTCAGCACTTACTAATTCTCCTTCTTTGTTAGTATCTTTTAATTTAAGATACCCCCCCCCCAACTACTATTAATAGTGCTGTTGAGAGGATTAAGATTTTTCTTTTCATCTTTTCTTTCTCCTCTATTCTGTTATTGTTTATACCATATTATTGAGAATTTTTCAATGGTATTTTTTAATCATACTAAAAGAAGAATGGGCTCCACTCTTCTTATTAATTATTTAGGCATATTCCATTTTTACATATGTTATTTTGCAAAAATTTTCTTGAGCCATCAGATTTTAAAATATATTTTGATGTTAAAACTGCATATGGATTATCAGTATCTACAATACTTACAGTTATTGTTATTTGATATCCTACTAGTCCAGTACCACTAGTATTTTTTATTTTTTGTCGTTCTACTTTATGTGCAAAATTATTACCTGTTACTCTTAATCCTATATCATTTAAATCCCTTACTAATCTAGAATAATCACTAGTTGATAACGTTTCATTTGGTGTAGAATTTGGATTGACTGCGCAATTATTTTGGGTTAAATTTACAGATAAAACATAACTTGGATTATAAGTAGTATCACCATAGGTACATGTTGTACCACCACTTGAGTTACTTACTACTACTTCTACACTTGCTGATTTTCCTCCAGCCGTTGCTGTAATTGTTACGGTTCCAGCACTTTTCCCGGTAATCTTACCATTTGATACTGTTGCTATATTATTATTAGAACTACTCCATGTAACTGTTTTATTCGTTGCATTAGAAGGACTTACTTTAGCTGTTACTGTTTTTGTTTCTCCTATTTTTAAATAGATTTTTTTATAATTTAAGGAAACGTTTGTCACATTAACTGTTCCGCCACCTTGGCTTCCTCCGCCTTCATTTATTTTTTCCCATTTGGCTGTTAGGGTTATATTGGATGTTATTTTAGTATCGAAATCGAATTCTTCATCTCCTAAATACCAACCTAAGAATTTATATCCTTCTCTTTTTGGCTCGGTTGGTTTAATAACAATATCGTTTTCATTTACTTTTTTACTTCTAATAGTAGTTCCACCATTTGAATCAAAAGTAACAGTATACATTTCACCTTCAGCTTCTAATATTGTTAATTTTGCTTCTACTGGTTCTGTAATATTACCATAATCATCAGTTGCGATAATTTTAATTGTATGTTCACCCACTGCGGTAATATTAGAATAATCAATTGGGTTTCCTTCAACGTCTTTATCACCTGTATAATATGTGATATCACATTCACTTGTTGTATCGAAGCATGTATTAACAAAATCACTTAATTCATAAGTATCTCCCTCATATATTTCTACATTTTTGGTAATTAATACTGGGGCTTTACTATCTTCTACAATTAAATTTACCGTATATTCTTCCTCTTGTAACTTAATGGTAATACCATATGTTGCTGGTATAATTAAATAATTTTGTATACATTCATAATTCTCATAATTTGGATTTTCTTCACTAAATAACTCTTCTATTTCTTTTTCACTACACAAAGAAGTATCATAGCTTAGTTCAAATTCATCTGGATATATTATTTCTATTTCATCAATATCAATATTTTCTAAAGTATCAAAATAATCTGTAACATCTGGTAATGTAGACCCTGCTTCTATTATTAACTCATCTTTTATTTTAAATGATGGTACGGCGGGATCTACTGGATCTGGAGTGTCATTTCTGGTAGCTAAAATAACGATAATTATAACCACTATTAAAACTAATGCAGATAAGCCTATGATCAACCATTTTAATCTATCTTTTTTTGCATATTTTTTAATATAATTTTCATCAAAAATAAATCTTTTTTTCAAGGTTATCCCCGTCCTTATTATTTACTATTTAATATTATCATGTTTTTTTAAAAATTGCTAGATATTTTCTATTTTTGAATTTAAAAATGGGATATTAATATCCCATTATAGTATCTAGCGTTTCATCACTTTCAATAAATTCTTTCACTTCAATTATTTCATATTCATTTTTAGTATTTCGAACAACTATATTTTTAATTCCTGCATTGATTATCATTCTTTTGCACATAGCACAAGGTCTTGCATGTTTAACATATTCGCCATTTGTTGTTTCTATTCCTACCATATAAAGCGTTGAATCTAATAAATCCTTTCTAGAAGCACTAATTATGGCATTTGCCTCAGCATGTACGCTCCTACACATTTCATAGCGTTCTCCCCTTGGAATATTCATTGCCTCTCTTTTACAATAATTTATATCAATACAGTTCTTTCTTCCTCTTGGAGCTCCATTGTATCCTGTTGCGATAATTTCATCATTTTTTACTATTACAGCTCCCCATTTCTTTCTTAAGCAAGTCGCTCTTTCTAATGCTACTTCGGCCATGTCTAAATAGTAATTAATTTTATCTACTCTATTCATAATTCACTTCCCCTATTTATTTTAACAAATTTTATATTTCCTTACAACCAACTTTTGCGCATTATTTTTTGTATTACTTTTTTGAATGTATTATTCATTATTAAATTACTATACAATATATTTTAGAAAGAGGTTGGAAAATATGGCATTTAATTTGAATGTAGAAAGAAAGGAATCCGTGAATAAATGTGTAAGATTCCCCGTTCCACTAATGAACAAAATTGAAGCATTATTGAAAGATTATGATATTTCTTTCTCTAAATTTGTTATTCAGGCATGTGAATAGGCATTAGATGAAATGGAAACAAAAGAAAAGGAAAAAGTTAAAAATTAGCAACAGATATGTTGCTTTTTTTATGGATTAAAAAAGCACTATTCTTCTTTTAGTGCTTCTTCTAATTCTTCTTTAGTCATTTTACTATAGCCTTTAATTCCTTTTGCTTTTGCTTCTTCTCTTAATTCAGTAACTGTTTTATCTTTTTCTTCTGATTTTTCTGAAGTTAATTTTCCTGTTGTTACTAAAGAGTCAATTTGTTCTTTCGTTAAGGTTTCATTTTCCATTAAAGCATCTGCTAATAACATGACTAAGTCTTTATTTGCTTTTAAGATTTCTTCTGCTTTTTTATAACATTCATTTATAATTTTTCTTACTTCTTCATCAATTTCATGAGCTACTTTATCTGAGAAATTTTTTGCTTTTCCATAATCACGACCTAAAAATACGCCTTCTGATTTTTCTTCATATTCTACTGGTCCTAAATCACTCATACCATATTCCGTTACCATCGCTCTAGCAATATTAGTTGCTCTTCTAAAATCATCAGAAGCTCCAGTTGTGATTTCGCCAAGATACATTTCTTCACTTACACGTCCACCTAGTAAACCAGTAATTTGAGCTACTAATTCATTTTTAGTCATGATACCAATTTTTTCTTCTTTCGGTAACATCATTGTATATCCACCGGCTACTCCTCTTGGTATAATTGTAATTTTATGTACTTCATTCGCATCTTCTAATTTAATACCAATTACTGCATGTCCAGATTCATGGATAGCAACTAAGCGTTTTTCTTTATCTGTTATCTTACGGCTTACTTTGGCTGGTCCCATTAATACACGATCTGTTGCTTCATCAATTTCATCCATGGTAATTGCTTCTTTATTTCTTCTTACAGCTAGTAACGCTGCTTCATTTAATAAGTTTTCTAAGTCTGCACCACTAAATCCTGGTGTTCTTAAACTTAAATTTTTAATATTTACATCACTTGCTAATATTTTATTTTTAGCATGAACTTTTAAAATTGCTTCTCTTTCATTCGCATCTGGTAAACTTACTGTTACTTGACGGTCAAAACGTCCTGGACGAAGTAGAGCTGGGTCTAATACATCTGGACGGTTTGTAGCAGCCATAATGATAATTCCTTCATTTTCACCAAAGCCATCCATCTCTGTTAATAATTGGTTTAGTGTTTGTTCTCTTTCATCATGTCCACCACCTAAGCCAGTTCCTCTTTGACGTCCAACAGCATCAATTTCATCAATGAAAATTAGACATGGTGCATTTCTTTTAGCATCCTTAAACATTTCACGAACACGTGATGCTCCAACACCAACAAATAACTCTACAAAGTCAGAACCACTAATATAGAAGAATGGTACATTTGCTTCTCCTGCTACAGCACGAGCAAGTAGAGTTTTACCTGTTCCAGGAGGGCCTACTAATAAAACACCTTTTGGTATTCTAGCACCTAATTTTTGGAATTTCTTTGGATTTTTTAAGAAATCAATTAATTCTTTTACTTCTTCTTTTTCTTCTTTTAATCCTGCTACATCAGCAAATTTAGCCTGGTGTTTATCATCACTAAGTTTTGCTCTACTTTTGCCAAAATCCATTGAACCTTTATTAGAACTTGCTAATTTAGAGAATAAAATATAAGAAACAATGATTAATAAAAGTAATGGTAAGATATTTACAATAATATATAATATTGGACTTGATCCAGGATCTGGTTCTGTTTCATATTTTTTAATTTCATTTTTTTCAGTTAAACTTAAAACATTATCTACTTCAGCTTCTACTACTTTTGCTTCAAAAGATTCATTCTCCTTGTATCCCTCTAATTTTCCGGATACATAGTAAATGGATTCACTACTCTTAGGCATAACTGTTATTTCAGTTACTTCTCCTTTTTCTAAAGCTGTTATTAATTCCCCTGTGGATAGTTCATTTACTTTCTTTCCACCCATATTTAGGATAAAAAAAGTTGCTATAATAATTATAAATAAAACTAAATAGGGAAAGAAATTTCTAACAGCGTTGTTTTTCTTTACATCTTTTATATTCATTTTATTCCTCCTCATATGAAAGTATTATATCATATATTCTATCACTTTCTACATCAAATTTTGATTTTTTTACACCTGGAAGCCAAAGTATTGTATTATTATTGTCTGTTACAACTGGTATTGTTTTTCTTTTTTCTAAAGGAATCTTTTCATCTATATAGATATCTTTAATTTTCTTCTTCCCTCCTAAATTCTTTACTTCCATTTTATCACCATTTCTTCGAGTTCTGACTTTTAATGGCAAGTTTAAATCTTGGCTATTTAATCTTATGATATTATTTGAAATTCCATCTTTTTTCTCTACTTTTTTTATTACCATTTTATTTGGTAATATTATTTTGTCTTCTAATATATATTCATAAGATTCTTCTTTATTAATTTTCTCTATTTTGAAATAATTATAACTTTTTATTGCCTCATAATTATTAGGTAAATTACATTTATTATTACTTTTCTTACTTCTTAAACATGCAATAATTAAGTTTGTATGTTTATCATTAATTAAAAATAAATCATCTATATATATTTTACTTAATGTATACTCAATTATTCTTTTTATAAGAAAATGGTCTAACTTTAGTAATTCATCAATTCTAATTCCCTTTTCATCACTAATTTTGGGTATTATTTTCTTTATTTCATTATCTATATAATTATTAGCCATTATTAATTCTTCACTAAATTTTAAAAATTTATGATGAACTAATGGATCTTCTTTTTTAAAAAATGGTAATGCCTTCATCCGATAGCGATTTCTAGTATATTTCAAAGAAAAATTGCTTTGATCAATATAATATTTCAAATTATTTTTTTGCATATACTCTTCAATTTCTTTTTTAGTTTCTGTAATTAGTGGCCTTATAATCGTATATTCTTTACAATTATATTCTTTTTTAAAGCCACTATACCCTTTTAAACTACTACCTCTTGTTAGACGCATTAAAATCGTTTCCATTAAGTCATCTCCATGATGAGCTGTCATTAAATATCTTGCATGGTATTTTAAAACAATTTTGTTAAAAAAATCATATCTTTTGATTCTTGCATCACTTTCTAAATTGTCATCATTATATTCTTTTATTTCCATATATTCATAAATTAAATCTTCTGTTTTACAAACTTCTTTTACAAATAATGCTTCTTCTTCACTTTCGCTTCTTAATTTATGATTTACATGGGCTACTACTATTTTTAACTTTAACTCCTCTTTTAACTCACACAATAAATGAAGAAGACACATTGAATCAGGTCCTCCTGATATTGCAACAACAATTTTATCTTCTTCGTTTAATATACTTTTTAAATATAATAAGACTCTTTTCATAATTTCTCCATGCCTTATTATTTTAACGCAGATTAAAGGCTATATCAAGCTATTTTTTAGTCTAATGGGTTTGTTCTTGTAAGTATTGCTTTAATATTCTTTTCTATTGCATGTAAATTAAATTTTATAATCTCATTTTCTTCTATTTTTTCTCGCTCTATTATATAATCTAAAAATTGCAATTCATTTATTTTATCTAAAGCGTTTCTTTCATCTAAAAAATTGATATATTCTTCTAAAAGCATACTTAAAGTACCATTATAACTATTTATTGTATTATCATCTTCTACTACTCCTATTCGGTAAATTGTTGCAATGAAAGGATTGGTATCTTCTAATAAATCATCTAAAATAAAATTATTATTACAATAATTAATAAATGGTAAAACATCTTCTTTGTGATAAAAACGAATTACTATATTTTCATTAGTTGCTTTTACATGAAATTTTACGACTGATTCAATACTGTTTCTTATTAAATAGCTAAATATCGTTTTTAAAGCACTAATCATATATTCATATTTTACAGGAAAATATACTTTATATGCTTCAGTATAATTGGCTCTTTTATCGACATAAAAACCAATATAATGGGTTGTATTTTCTTTTTCACCTGTTTTTCTTATTACATGACGGACTAGTGAATTATTTAAATTTTCTAAAAAATTTTGATAAAACTCTTCAATATCATTTACTAATGATTGATCTTTATTAATACCAGTATATTTTAACATCAAGTAATAATCATCTTTATTTAGCTCTTTTCCTAGTTTTCTTTTATCACTAGCTATTTGTTTTAAAAATTCATTCATTTTCATTTAAATCAATCCTTTCTCAATATTAATAATTCTTTTGCTCTGATTTCTTTTGTATAACCGTTTCTTTTATAAAATTCTATAGCTTTCTTATTTTCTTTTCTTACCTTTACTTCAATAAATTGATCTTTTATCTTTTTTAAGATTTTACTTCCATATCCTTTATTTCGATATTTTTCTTCAATGTATAAAGTATCTAATTCTTTATCTTTTATTAGGTATACTCCTATTGGTTTTATAAAAGAATATATTACCATAAATTCATCAACATGTTTTAATACTAAATCATTTACATAAGCGATTGCTTTTAATTGTTCGCTATTATCTTTTATATAGGGAATTAATGTTAATAACTTGGCATTTATCAACATTGGTTTATCTTTTTTCTTCGCTTTCTTAAATCTGATCATATCTCACCTATTATTTTTATTATATATTATTTTTTATTTTTTGTACAGAGAAAAAGCATCCTTTTTAGAATGCTTAATTGCCATAATAATCTGTTCTTGAATAGAAACGGTATCCTACTGAATTATTAAATCCTGGTGGGGTTATAACGGTTGAAGTTGGAATATTTCTACCATTAAACCAGCCTGTTGCTACACCATAGTGTAGATGAGCTCCCGTTGTACAGGCATCATAGCCACCATGAGAAGTTGAGGTTGAATATCCACCGACTGTTCCTATTACTGTATTTTGATTGACAATGTCTCCTACTTTTACATTAATAGCTAACAAGTGATAATAATATGTTGTATACTTCTTTCCACCTACTGTTACATCTACATATACTTTATTTCCACCACAACTTGTTTTACGAGCAATACCAGATACTATTCCAGCTGCTGCTGCATAAACTTTTGTCCCTTCACTATTTCCACCAATATCGATAGCATCATGGAATTTATATTTTTGTCCGGTTACAGGATGAGTACGATATCCCATCTTACTTGTTACTACTCCTGATTTTAATGGTTTTAACCAACCACTATTATATGGTATGTCATCGCTATCCACGCAAGATGATAATGGAGTACTATCATCAGTAGTTCCTGCATAAGTTTTACAGGCTTTGTAATAATGATCATACTTGTCTTTCGCAATTTTTACTTGCTGATTTATATCTAACGCATAAATATCATATTCATCTATACTATCGTATTGTTCTTCAATTGTTTTTTCATAAGATGCTATTTGATTTTCTAATTTTTTTTGCTTTTCTGTTAATTCTGTTTTTAATTCTTCATTTCTTTTTATTTCACTTTCTAAATTCTTAGTTGTTTTTTGAATGTAACCTGAAACTTGATTTACTGCTTCAACACGCATGATTAATTCTGTCATACTAGATGCACCACTTACATATTCAACATAAGCATTTTGTCCTTGCATTTGTTGCATGTATAGTAATACCTTCTTAGTTTCTTCTGTTAAAGAATCTATTTTTTCATTAGATTCAACAATACTTTGTTCTGCTTCATCATATTGATGTTCTGCCTCGGTAATATCCGCTTGAGCTTGTTTAATTGCAGCTTCTTTTCTAGCTATTTCAGCCTTGGCAGCATCGGTTTTGTTATCATTTTCTTGTTTTTTCTTTAGTAATTCATTATATTCATTTCTTAAATCTCCTAATGTTTCAGCAGCAGCTGCATTTGCTATCTCTGGAGTTACAAAATAAGAGAATACTACCGCTATTATTAAGAATGTTCTTAATAAATAACCACAACTCTTCTTTATCATATCTTCAAATACTTCCTTACAGCTCTAGCTGAACCAAACATACCTACTACAGAACCTATTACTAATAATACTAATGATGTAATTAAAACAAATGGCATTGGTTTTACAAGCTCAATAATACTAAATGATGATGATGTACCTAATTGCTCATACATGATTAAATATCCATAAATCGTTACAATAATTGGAATAATAGAACCTAATAATCCTAGCAAAAATCCTTCAAATACAAACGGTAATTTAATTGAAGTATTACTACTTCCTACTAATCGCATAATCTCAATCTCACTACGTCTTGAAAATATAGTTAATTTAATTGTGTTACTAATTAAAAAGGCGGTTACAACAATTAAGGCTACTACCATAACAATTGTTACGGTTTTAATGATATCAAATACTGATATAATATCTTCTACCATTCCTTCTCCATAATTGGCACTTTCAATGTTATCTAGATCTCTTATTTTTAAAGCCGTTGGTCTTAAATCATCTACGTTATCTACAGTTACAATAAAAGAATCTAATAAAGGATTTTCTTCTAAATAGTCTAAAGTTGTATTTAAAGTATCAGAATAACTTTTCATTTCTAAACGCCATTCTTCTTTACTTTTGGCTACTACTTTTTTTACTGTTGATATGTTTTTGATTTCTTTTTCTAAAGTTTTTAACTGTTCATCAGTTGTCTCTTCATTGGCATAAACTACGATAGTTAGTTCTTCTTCCATATCTTTCGTTACATGATTTACATTTACTGTGACTACTATAGCTATGGCTACTAGTACTAAAGTAATGGTAGTACATAGAATACTCGCAATACTTAAACTAAAATTTCTAAAAACACTTTTTACCGAATCACGGATACTTCTTACAAATATTCTAAATGCTTTCACTGGCTTTGTAACTTCCTTTCTCATGATCTTCTGATAGGACACCACTATCTAGGACAATTACTCTTTTTTTCATGCGATTGACAATCTCTTTATCATGAGTAGCCATAATAATAGTTGTTCCTAATTCTTTGTTGATTGTTTCTAAAACATCCATTATTCCTTTTGATGTTTTTGGATCTAGATTTCCTGTTGGTTCATCACATATCAAAAGTTTAGGATCGTTTACTATCGCTCTTGCTATACATACTCTTTGTTGTTCTCCTCCTGATAATTCATTTGGAAAACTTCTTATTTTATCTTTTAAGCCAACATGATCAAGAGCTTTAATTACTTTCGGACGTATTTCTTGACCTTTCATTCCTAAACATTCTAAAGCAAAAGCTACATTTTCATATACTGTTAACTTAGGTAGTAATTTAAAATCTTGAAAAACTATTCCTAATTTTCTCCTTAGTTTATATACTGTCCTGTTTCGTAATTTTCCAACATTGATTCCCCCAATTTCGACAGTTCCTTGCGTTGGTTTTTCTTCACGATATAACATTTTTATTAATGTTGATTTCCCCGAACCACTTGCCCCAATTACAAAGACAAATTCCCCTTTATTTATTTTGAGACTTAAATCAGCAATGGCTGCTACACCATTTTTATATACTTTATAACAGTTTTTTATCTCTATAAATCTCATGGCTACCTCCTACTAGTTTAGAAACATTATAACATATATTTTGCCGCTTTAAAATACTAAATATTGCCAAAATAAAACTTAGAATTATTTCTAAGTTAGTTTGTCGTTGCTCTAAATCCTACTTTGGTACTTAATGAGCCTTCTAATAAATCTATTTGATTATTGTCTGGATCATTGCTTAACCAAATATATAAACGATAAGAATTAGTTGTTCCTTTGGTAATAGATATATTATCTTTTAAAGTTATGTTTGTTCCACTTGTCGCATTACTAAAATCTCCACTGGCTAATTCAGAAGTTCCATCGGCATTATATAACGCCCATTTTACATATTTACTTTTAAAATTATCACTTATTGTCAATTCAGTTAAATATAAAGAATATGAAGCACTAGAAGCATCAGCATCACTAGGCAATGTTACACTAAATGATGTATAATCTCCCTTTGTTACAATATCTGCGTCATTAATTAGAGAAGCTCCATTTGCAGTAATATATTTTTCTGATGTTAAATTCATTGTTAATTCACCACTTGTTATATTTGTTCCTTGATTATCAGGATTTATTTCTTGTACTTCATTTAAAAAATATGCATATGATAAACTTATTCCTATTATAACTATTGATACTACAATTATTAAAGATCCTAATAATATCCTTTTTTTGGTATTATCCTTTTGAATTTCAAGATTTTCCATGTTTTCCATAACATTTCACCCTATTCTGTTTTTATTATACTAAACTTTTTAAGTTTAGACAATACTAAATATATTAGAAATTTAAAAATATTTAGCTATGATATCTGGCTAAAGTCATTTCTTCTCGTGGTGGAAGAATTTCTTCATAACTTTTTAAATATTGGCGTAAAAAATTTATTTTATCTAAATTATTATTAAAAATTAAGTCAGCAAATTCTAGGGCTTTAGGCAAATCAATTCTTTGATATCTAGCAAATATTTCATCAAAATTATTAAAGGTGTAAAATAAATATTCTAATTCTTTTAATAAAGCATCTAAATACTCTTCATCTAAATTAGGATTTTTGGCTGCTAATATCATTTTGGCAAAAACATTAATATTATTTTGCCATATCGCCTCTTCTACTGTACAATTTGGAAAACGAAATTCTATCGTGTTCATATCTCTTTTAGACATATCAGCAAAAGAAACGTGTCTAAATGATAAAGCAATATGTTTTGTTTGATGCGGAAAAAACTCTTCAATTTCTCTTAAAGACTTGGCATGATTAAATTTCCACATTTTTGAAATTAATTCAGATTGTAAAATATCTGAATAAACTAATATTTTTGTGCGATAATGCAGTTTATCTCCATATCCAAAACGAAATAAAATTTGTTCATATATTGTGTATAATTTAATAAATCTACGCCAATTATTATAGTCGTTTCCCAACATTTGGGCTCCTATATGAACATGTCCACCTGTATTTTTATTTGTATTAGCCTTTTCTTTTTTTAAAAAATCACATATATTTTTTAGTTCTTGCCAATACTCTTTTTTATCGGTTAAAATTGGTGATGTTATTTCTCCTCCCAAAGGAATAGAGGCATCTTTTTTTAAATTCCAATTAGGGTTATTTCTATTTATAAATTCTTCTACTTTTTCCCATTTTAAATCTTCATACTCTATTTCAATACCAAATGTTAATTCGGGTGGTAAGAAAAGAGTATCATGATATCTTAAATGAAAATCTTTTATTAGTTGGAGTAGTTCTTCTTTATCTAAGCCTTTTAAATTCCTTAAAATATCATTATTATTACTACTTAATAATTCTTTTGTCATAACTTTAAAACCCCTTTTTTACTGCCATATACTTTAACATTTTATTAGATATTTGTCAAATAAAACATAAAAAAATATTTGTTTGCAAATCAAACAAATATTTTAATATTATCTTTCTAGCTTGTTTTCTTCTACTTTTTCTCTTTCTTTAATTTCAATTATCATACCATTTTGGGCTTGTATTGTACTTCCTATAGGTTGATTAAATATTGCTGCTCCAACTGGAGAATTAATACTGATTTGAATATAATTACAGTCCATTACTTGTTGAGCTTCAACTACTAATTTACTTAGTTCTGGAGCATCTCCATTAAATGATAACCATAATAAATCACCAACTCTAACATTATCTGAAATTGTATCTTTATTTAATTCGCTGAATTTTAATACTTTTTCTAATTTACTAATGTCGTTAGTTAGTTCTTTAGCTTTACTACTTAGTCTTACATAGCCATATTCATCATCTAAACAACTACTTAGTTGATATCTAATATAGGTTAATTCTGCTTCTTTTTGAGCTTTCAAATTTTTAAAATCTTCCAATTCTTTTGGTGTTAAAACTAATTTTTGTTCCATAAAACAATCCCTCCAAATATGGTTGCTATACTATCATATTTTTTAGCACTTGTCAAATTAGATTTTTTAAAGCTTTTTATGTTTTGTTTTTTTAAGATAAAAAGTGAATTATTCTAAAATATTTAATCCACTTTCTTTAACATGTTTAATAAAACGTTCTTTAAAAGTTTGCAATTCTTTTTGTTCTAAAGTCTTGCTATTACTTCCTAGAGTATATCTTATTAGGTATTTGTTTTCATATACTTCTACTAATTTATAATTTCTAATTAAATTGCTTATAAATTTATCTAATATTTCTTTTAAATCAGCATATTTTTTATCTTCAACGATAATCGTATAATCTAGCTCTACTTCAGGATATTTACTAACTTCTTTAGCTAGAATTTCTTCTTTACTTATATTAATATATTTATCAAAATCGATATCTATTGTAATTACATATTTCCTTTTACTTAGTTTGTTGGTACATGATCTGTTTAAAACATTTAAAGTTCCTATTCTTGTATCATCTAATTTGATGATTTTTCCTAATTTATCATCATAGTAAGCTTTTTCATTTATGTTATCACTTAAGGTTACTTCTTTATTCTTTAACATTTTAAATAAATATTTCACTATTTTTTTTGCTTCGATATAACCTTTTTCTAAATTTTTTTCTACATCAGTTAAAATTATGCTCAATACTCTTTTATTCATATTATTTTCAATAATAGTTCCTATTTCAAATATTTTAAATCCAGAATAATTTTTAAAATTTTCTTTTACTATGTTCATTAAAGATAAACTTAGATCATCACGTAAAATATTATTGGTGTCTTTTCCTAATAATTTTACATTTTTCTTTTCAATATTTAGTTCTTTTAATAAGTCTGTATCATACCAAACATAACTATGAACTTCATGCATATCAAATTTAGTTGCCAATAATCTTTTTACTTCATATTCTTCATTATATATTGTTTCATGTTCTGTTATAGTTAAATCTAGTTTTAATGGTTTTGGTTCAAAATTTTCTAATCCATAGATTCTTGCTATCTCTTCTATTAAATCTTCCTTTATTTTAATATCTTTAGTTGCTCTAAATGTTGGAACAGAGATATCATAGTAATTTTCCTCAATTTCCACTTTAAATCCTAATTTATCTAAAATATTTCTTACAGTTTCATCTTCAAGAGTTCTTCCCATATAAATAGATAATGTTTTTTTATCTAATAGGATTTTTTCTTCTTTTAATGGATTTGGATATACATCCGTTAGATTAGAGGCAATTACCATATCCGGATTTTGTTCTTTTAAAAGATATGCTAATCTTTTGATAGCTAAATCTGTCATATTAGGATCTAAACTTTTTTCATAACGAGCTGAGGCTTCCGTTCTAAGTCCTAAATTTAGAGCACATCTTCTAATAGATCCGGCGTTAAAGCAAGCACTTTCTAAGAATACACTTGTAGTATCACTTAAAATTTCACTATCAAGCCCTCCCATTACACCAGCAATACCAAAATATTTATCGCCATTTTTGATCATTAACATTTCATTTGTTAAGGTTCTGGTAACTCCATCAAGAGTTGTATAGGTATCTTTATCATTCGCTAGGCCTACTTCAATGTTTTTAACTACTCTAGCATCAAAAGCATGCATTGGCTGTCCAAGTTCTAACATTAAATAATTGGTTAAATCTACTAACAAAGAGATAGAACGCATTCCAGCATAGTATAAAAATATTTGCATGTCTAATGGAGTTTTCTTGTTTTTTATATTTTCAATTTTTAGACCTGTATAACGGTAACATAAGTTATTATCTTTTATTACAATATCTAAGTCTTCTTTATCATTTGCTATTTCTAATATATCTAATGATAATAAATCATGATTTGTAATAGCACATATTTCTCTTGCAATACCATAATGTCCCCATAAATCTGGTCTATTAGTTAATGACTTATTATCAATTTCAACAATAATATCTTCAACTGGTAAATACTTTTTAATATCTGTTCCTACTACCCAATCACTAGGTAATTCCATTATTCCATCGTGATTATCACTAATTCCTAATTCTCGACCACTACAGCACATACCATTTGATAGAATTCCTCTTAAAGGTCTTGCTTTAATTTCTACTCCATCAATGTGGCCTCCTACTTTAACAAATGCTGTTTTTAATCCTACTCTAACATTTGGAGCTCCACATACTACTTGAATTAGTTCCTTTTCGCCACAGTCTACTTTTAAAACATGCATGTGATCACTATCAGGATGCTCTTCACATTCCTTTATCTCGGCAACAACTACATTATCAAAAGTGTTCCCTTTTACTTCTACTTTCTCAACTTCCGCAGTTCTTATCGTAAAAGTTTCCCAAATATTTAGCCAATCAATATCCTCAGGATTCTTAATATGACTTTTTAATTTATTACATGATATTAACATATTTTCCCTCCTATTTTATATTAAATTCTTTTAAATAGCGAATATCTCCACTATTTAAAACTCTGATGTCATTTATTTTATATTTCATCATGGCAAGTCTTGTTAAACCAAAGCCAAATGCGAAGCCTGTATATTCCTCTGGATTAATGCCTCCAGCTCGCAAAACGTTAGGATGAACCATACCACTTCCAACCATTTCAATCCATCCACTATTTTTACAAGTAGGGCAACCTTTTCCGCCACAGATTAAACAAGACATATCCATTTCATAACTTGGCTCAGTAAATGGGAAGAACCCTGGTCGAAGTCTTACTTTCACATCTTCATGAAATACTTCTTTTAACAAATTTTGCATCACGTAAAGTAAATTTTCAATGGTTACCCCTTTATCAATAACCATTCCCTCTATTTGATAGAAAGTATTTTCGTGATTTGCATCTAAATCTTCATTTCTAAATACTCTTCCTGGTGCACAAATTCGAAGTGGAGCTCCAAAGTTTTCCATCGCATGTATTTGATTATCACTAGTTTGTGTACGTAAAACCATTCCATTATCTAAAAAATATGTATCTTGCATATCTCTAGCTGGATGATCTTTCGGAACATTTAAAGCTTCAAAATTATAATACTCTGATTCCATTTCAGGTCCTGATACTACTGTAAATCCCATTCTTTTTAGGATATCCGTTATTTCTTTTCCAATAATAGTTATGGGATGTAAAGACCCTGATTCTATTTCGTAATCGGTTGTATCATCAAAAGTTATGTTAGTATTATTTTCTATTTCTTCAAGTCTTTTATTTACTAATTCTTCCATCTCTTTTTTGGTATTGTTAATTAGACTTCCATATTTTTTCTTTTCTTCAATACTCATATCTTTTAAATTAGCTAAAATATTTGCGATCTCACTTTTTTTACCAACATATTCTGATTTAACATTTAGAACATCTGCTTCTTTACTTGTATTTTTTAATTTTTCTTCTAATTCTTCTTTTAATCTTATTAATTTTTCTTCCATGTTTTTTCCTCCTTTAAATAAAAAAATTCTAGAATATTGGGACGAAATTATCCGTGGTACCACCCAATTTCTAGAATTACTAGCACTCTTTCGTTTATAGCACGACTTACTATTAAAACTCCTAAGTTTGAAATTCATAACTTCTTTTATCTAAAAGTAATTTCAGCCTTGTTACTTTTTCTCTTATTAAGAACTAAAAGCTACTACTTGGGACTTAATCAACGTTTATGAATTTATTCTATCACTATTCTTTTTAAAATGCAACTTTTAATGACGAGTATTCCCTAAATTGAAAAAATCTAGCAATCCTTCAATATTTTTATTTTCGGGATTATTATTTAATAATTCTTTTAAATCTTCTTCATTCAATGTCTGCTTAATTCCTATTATTTGATCATTTTCTACGTGAAGAAAATACATAAAAAATCTTCCATTTAATTTATTTATTAACTTTCCTTTGTTGTAAATTATATTCCTATCAAATCCTAATAAATAATTTGATAAAGCATAATATAAATTCTCTGATATAATTACTTCTTCACTTTCTCCAATAATTCTTTTTATATTTTCTATAAAATGATCTAGTTTTCCTGTCAAACTATATTTTGGGGGAATTTCATCAATAAACTCTAATACATCTCGGTCTTGCTCTTGTCTTATAAATTTTTCTAAATCATCAATTTTAAACGGACTTCGAAATAGATCATCTTTAAACATTAAATCCATTTCCCGTTGCTCACTTTTAATTTTATTTTCATTTAAAAAATCTATATGTTTATGAAAATTTAAGCGATAGGCGCGGGCATCTTTTAACGGAATTGCAAACTCTTCACTAAAATCTAAGTCTTTCTCATTTTCTTTATCTAGTTCCAATTCATTTCCATCTATGTCATAAAGCTTTATATCGTAATCATACTCTGTAATAAAACCATTTTCTTCTTTTTGACTTTTTATTCTTAGATCCATTATTTGATCAGTAATTATTAATGTAAGTGTTTTTTGATATCCATTCGTTGCTGTTGTACTTAATTTCATTTCTTTTAATGTATCATAATCTCTAATATTTAATGAGATTAAGCCATCTTTTGTTAAAATAGAAAAATTTATTAAATCTTCTGTGTTTTCATCTACTATTACAATATTAGATAATTCAGGATAAAAATTTAGTACGTCTGCAATAAAAATGCTAGATAAAGATAAATGTAATATTTTTGCATTTTCCTCTAATTCTTTTTTTAAAAGTTCCATGATGGAATTAAATATTTCATTTTCTTTAAATTCTTCTGGTAATAAATTTAAAAAATCTTCTAACATTTGACTATTCATAATAATTACTCCATTGGCCTATTATTATAGCATTACTTTGAAAAAAAACAAGCTTGATCTTTTGTAAAATTACTTTTATTTTTAAATAAAGTTTTGCTTAAATAGCAATTATTATTACTTTCCTATTTGTATTTAATAGTAATATTATCACTAAAAAAGAACTAAATTAATAGTTCTCTGCTTTAAGTTCCATAAAACTTTGTGGATGAGCACATACTGGGCATACTTTTGGAGCTTCAGCGCCAACATATACATGTCCACAATTACGACATACCCATACCATTTCTTCACCACGAGCAAATACTAAATGTTCATCAATATTTCCTACTAATTTTAAGTATCTATCTTCGTGATGTTTTTCTATTGCTGCTACACCTTCAAAAAGATTAGCAATACGGTCAAATCCCTCTTCACGAGCTACTTCAGCAAATTCTTTGTACATTTCTGTCCATTCATAGTTTTCTCCTTCAGCAGCATCTTTAAGATTTGTTAATGTATCTGGAACTTTTCCTCCATGTAATTCTTTAAACCACATTTTTGCATGTTCTTTTTCATTGTTAGCAGTTTCTTCAAAAATAGCTGCGATTTGTTCATATCCATCCTTTTTAGCTTGTGAAGCATAGAATGTATATTTATTTCTTGCTTGTGATTCACCAGCAAAAGCAGCCATTAAATTAGCTTCTGTTCTTGAACCTTTTAATTCCATATATATTACCTCCGTTTAATATTATAGCGAATCTTTCTTTAAAAGTAAATAAATAAAATGTATATTTACATTAAAAGATTTTTTTATTATAATATGCACAAATAGGTGGTTTGTATGAAAAATATTTATAGTATTTTTAAAATTAATCTATCATCTTCACTCGTTGATATTTGCTTGGCTTATCAAAAGCTATGTTTTAAAAATCCCCCATATATTTTTTATTATACAAAACTTTTTAAGATACTTATAAATGATAATTATAGAGCAATTTATAATGCAATGTTCACTTGTTCTGATATGCGGTTTTGGATCACTTTTCCTTTTTGGCAACTAGAGGAAGAGGATGAATATGTTCTTGCAAATATTATTCATTGGTTAGAAGATTTCAGAGAATTTGTTTATGACACTAAATTTGGTTCAAATAATATAAATTATTCTGTAATTTTAGAAAATTGGTATGATGAAATGGAAGAAATTTTGTTTATACTGAAAGGAAAAATTAAAAGTTTTTATTTAAGTTAAAAAAATGCCTTTAAGCATTTTTATCTTTAATTAACGGATCATCAAATTCATCATTTGTATAGACTTCTACGGAAGGATGAACTGTTATTTTTTTATCTTCTTTAATAGGTGCAATTGGCGTTACTTTTTTCTTTTTTTCTTCTTTATTAGTACTTGCATCTACTAAATAACCAATTAAGGCAAAAATTAAAATAAGAGAAATTACTAAAAACCAAATATAATTATTTAATAAAAAATCAATTAATGTATCCATTAGAACCTCCTATTTTAATTCTATGCAAAAGATTATGAAATACTTATACTACCACTTTTAGGTACAATATGAATCCATGTATTCCCATCATTAACAGTTATTTCTGTTCCATCTTGATAGCGATATATGGTTTGAGCCGATCTACTCTTTTTTTCCCAAGTTATTGGAATGGCTCTTCCTTCTGTGATGAAATATCCTTTACCACTACCAATATTATCTAAATCTTGACGACCTTTTTCATCTCCAGCTATCGTTTTATTTCCTACTTGATAAGTAATAATATTTTTTACTGTATATTGATTTTTTGTTTCATAATCAGTATGAGCTTTATCATTTACAAATTGTTTATACACTTTTGCTTCACTATCATAGACATAATTTGTAATGGAACTTCCCGAATATTTTAAATCAACATTGGTAGCATTTAATTGTTCTTCTTCTGGTAGAGTTACTGATGTAGCACTATAATTTAATAACAAATCTTTATTTGTTTCTTTGCGATATCCTAATTTATCTACTAAACTAGATAGCTCTTTTAAATTAGTAAAAGCTTTATGTTCTGTACTTATGCCACTTATATTTTTTCTAAAGAAATAAGGAGAACCATAAGTTAATCCATTTAAATTATTAATCTTTAAACTTGAAATATCACTTTCTGCTTGTGGTGACCATCCCCAGTGAACATAGTATGCATCATTTTCTAAAACATAATCTAGGTAATAATGTCTTGCACTACGAACATTTCCAACAGTTTCATTTTGTTTATCTTTAAATAAAGCTAAATATCTAGTAATTCCACCTTCTACTACTATCTCATATACTAAATAAGCATCTTGTAAGCCCGTATGATATGGTCTTGCAGCTCCAATATTATTAATCATAACTGCATATGGTCTTGAAGTACTATCTAAGTCTACAATTTCTACTTCTGATACGTCTTTATCTTTATCCTTTCCTTTATCTTTATTTTTAGATGTCTCACTACTAGAATTATCCTTGGCTAAAAATATAGCTGTTGTCGTGATTCCTCCAATTAGCAAAATTCCTATTATAATAAGTATTATTAAATTTTTCTTTTTTAATTTCTTTTTCATACTTCCACCTCTGATTATATTTAAGTATATCACAAAACTTTTTACTTGAACAGTTTTTTATTTACTTAAATATATTACTGCTTCTGCTCCTTCACTAGCAGCATTTATCAGTTGATATATTTCTTTTTTGGTTACATCACCACTAGCGTATATACCTTTTATATTTGTTTCGTGCTCTGCATTTATCACAATATAACCATTTTCTAATTTAACATCGGTATTTACTAAAAAATCAGTATTAGGAATAAATCCTACATAAATAAATATTCCTTTTACTAAAAGTTCTCGATCATCTTTTAAAATAACTCCCTTTAAAGTATCTTCTTCTATTTTTAATTTCTTTACTTCATTATTTAAAATTAATTCAATGTTATTTTTTTCTTTTACCGCTTTTATTAGAGTATCTTCACCTCGAAATTCTTCTCTTCTGTGGATAAGATATACTTTATTCACAATATTTGAAAGATATAAGGCCTCACTTAAAGCACTAGATCCCCCACCAATTACTGCTATATCTTGATTTTTATATAAAGTGCCATCACATAATGCACAGGTACTTATTCCTTTACCTAAGAATTTCTCTTCATCAGCAAGTCCTAATAATTTTGGCCTTCTTCCACTAGCAATTAGTAAATTCTTAGCTTCATAAACATTTTTAGTAGTTTTTATTACTTTTATTTCATCTAAAATAACGTCTGTTACTTTTTCAAGTTTATACTCTATTTGCATTTTATTTACTTCTTCAAATAGGTTATATGCAAAATCGGGTCCACTTACCGAAATGATCCCCGGATAATTATCCACTTTGTTAATTTGATTTAGGGTTCCTCCAGGAGTACTCCCTTCTAACAAAAGAACTTTAAGTCCTGCTCTTTTCGCATATATTCCAGCACTTACCCCAGATATCCCCATTCCAATTATAATTAAATCATACATTATTTTTTCTCCTTTTTAGCAATTCTTTTGGCATTTATATCATTATATAACTCTTCATATTTTCCTTTTCTACTTAAATATATTAAATATACTAATCCAGTTATGAATAACATAACAGAAATAATTTGGGCTACTTTAAAGCCTCCTATCATTAGAGAATCTGTTCGCCATGCTTCAATAAAAAACCTTCCAAAGCTATACCACATTAAATAAATACTTGTGGTAGCTCCGATTTTAATATATTTCATTTTTCTAATGATTATTAAAATAATAAATCCTAATAAACACCATAAAGATTCAAAATAAAAGGTTGGCAGATAGTAAATTCCCCCTATATTCATACCTTCAATTATAAAATTAGGTACTAATAAATCTTGTAACTTACTTAAAGAAACTGCTATCCCATGAGCTTCACCATTAAAAAAGTTCCCCCATCTTCCAATTGCTTGAGCTAAAATCAAACTTGGTGCTGCCATATCTAACAATTTTAGAAAATTTAAATGATATTTTTTAGCAAAGAAAATAACTGTTATTACCCCCGCAATTATTCCTCCATGTATAGCTAATCCGCCATTCCATATCGCAAATATTTCTAATAAATTATTTTGATAATAAGAAAAATTAAATATTACGTAGTATATCCTCGCACCTATAATCCCAAAAATTATAGCCCAGAAACAAATATTAAATATTAATTCTTTGGGATATTTGAACTTTTTAGCTTCTTTTTCGAGTATAATTAAACCAATAATAATTCCAATTAATATTAGAATGGAATACCAATGAATTTCTATTCCAAATAATGAAAACATAATAGGATCCATTTCATCACTCATTTCTTATTTTATTATACACTAATTTCTTTTTTTCTAAAAGATGCTAATTTCTATTTATTCTCCTATAATTATTTTGCAGTTTCTATTTTACTTTTCATAAGAAAATTAGCATCTTTTAAATATGAGATTTCTAACACGTAAAAGAAATAAAAATATTGATTTTTTAATTATAAATTAGTTTTAATTTAAGAATAGGTATTTTAAATATTTTTTATTCTTTTATATTTTATTGATGTTTTTTATTGTAAAATGTACTTCTAAATATAATAATAACTCATCTACATTTTTAATAATATCACTAATTAAAATTTCCTCTTTCATTCTATCACCGTGCCTTTATCATAACACACTTTTTACTTTGATAAAGACTTTTCGACAAAAGTTGTCAAAACTTCTTATTTTTAATTAAAAATCTGATAGTTAAAACAAAAAGAAGCTCAAATCGCTTTAGCTTCTTTTTAGATATTACTCCTTGAAATCGTTAATACTTATAATATTAGATTGAGATCAAAGAAAATATGTACATAAGTAATACCTGTTGTACATATTTTTATTTTATTCTCTTTCTTTTATTTTATTTACCCTCTTTTTACCAATTTATTTTAAAAGATATTCATACATATTATATTTTATTATATTCGCACTTAAAGTAAATCGATTGGATACTAAATTATTCATTTCATTTACATATTCATCTATATTATTAAGCGTTTTTCCTTCTTTTAACGTAAATTTCCCCTTTTTATAAGTTCCATAATCGCTTACCCAACTTCGATCAGAAAATATAGCTAGTCCTGGTGTATCACTTAAAATATCTTTTCCTACTATTAATCTTGAATCATATTCAATCCCAAAAAGATTTAAAAGAGTTGGTAGAACGTCAATTTGACTTCCCACTTTATCTACTTCTATAGTTTCCATTTCACTATTCCATATAATAAAATTACTTCGATTTACTTCTACTATTTCGTCTCTTTCATAATCACTAATTTCATTTATTTCATCTATTGTTAATGTATATGGATAATGATCCCCTACTAAAGCGATTACTGTATCTTCTAGTATACCAGCTTCTTTTAAACTGTTAATTAAAGTTTCTAATGCTCGATCTAACTCTATCTGAGTTGCTAAATAAGCTTTTACATTATTTGAGTATGGAAGATCTGCTACTAAATCTTTATTTTTTAAAGCAATCGAATTCCCTGTTGAATTATATGCATAAGGTGCATGCCCTGATACAGTTACATAATAAGTTACAAAAGGAGTGTTATCTTTATAAAGTGGAAATGTTTTATTAATCATATCAATATCACTTGGTAGCCAACTACAATTAATCATATCTTCCATTCCATTTCCACAGCCCATATAAGAATTAAATCCTAGGGTTTTCATTGTTTTTTGGCGACTATAATAAGTATACGTCCAGTTATGATAACTATTTGCATTATATCCTAGTGGCGTAAAGGCATTCCCTAACGCATAAGAAATAGTAGGCTCGAACTTTTTCCAGTCAGACAAGATAGATTGAGTTGGAATAAGTCCTGTGGTCGCTTGAAATTCCCCTCCAGTTGTACTTAGAAATACTGGTGAATAAAAATTATTAAAGACAAACCCCTCATGTGTTAATTGGTAAAGAGTTGGTGTTAGTTCTTGATCGACAGCAATCATATTAAAGCCTTCTGCTAAAAGAAAGATTAAATTCTTTCCTTTAAACATACCTGTATATTCATTTTTATTGGTAGGCTCACTATTTTTAAAATATTCTAACATATTTTTAATTGTTTCATTGGATTCACTTGAAATTAAACTATCAAAATCAATAGCTATTTCATTATAAGTTACTTCTTCTTCTGGCTCATCTATTTCTTCATCTTTTGGTATGTCTGGTTCTTCTTTTCCAGTTAATTTCTCTTCAAAACCAAATATAACCCTTTTTATATCTAGTCTAGTATAAGTAAATAAACCAAAAGTCTCTACTGTTTTTGTTTCACTATTGATATTATAATATAAATTATAAGCAGAATATGTTTCCTTTTTATTTATTTCTAAACATAATAGTGAAATTCCCCAAGATATCAATATAATAGAAAAACAAATTATTAGTTTTCTCCAATCTGTTCTTTCAAAGTTTATTCTTTTACGGAAATTGAATAATAAAATAAGGGGTACAAAAAATAATATGACAACCCATATATTTTTTAATACTACGTCAACTATAATGTTTGTAAAATCTAAAGCATTGCTAGCTAGTCCTATGGTATTAAATGAAAAAATATTACTAAATAATCGATGGAAAAAGAATTGAAAACAATAATATAGGATTAATATTGTACTTAGGGAATAAATCATAACTTTATTGCCTTTATTTTTAAATATATTCCCTAATAAATATAAAATTAATATCAAAGGAATACTAAATAATAGAGTTAAAAAAATTCCATTAAAACTCTTAGTAATAAATATTTTGGTTAGTACTTCTAAATAAATTACTAAAAAGCTAAGATAGAATATTGAGCTAAATTTCTTCTTCATGCATTTCACCTAAACTTATTATATCAGAAAATCTTGATTTTAAAAGAATTAACTTCCTTTTTTCTTATCTTTTTTGTATAATTATGTCATATTGCATACAACAAAAAGATTATCGATTATCTAATTTATTAATTAAATATTATTAATCTTGTTATGAAATATGATCTTTTAGTTATTATTCTAGATCGTGCTGTAGAATTACAAATTGTTATTATCATTTCTTGGGATATAACTATTACTTTTACTTATTTTACTAATTATATCTTTATTCTTCATTATCAATCAAAATAATATATGAAAAATTAGTGGCTTTATATCCATTAGAATAATTACATTGGTTATGGAAACATTTATAATGTAGTTTTTTGTAACTTTTCCTAAATTAGGTAATAATTCTGCATTTACTTCTAAATATTTTATAGGACTAGAAGCCTTTTTTTCAATCCTTTTTAATTATTGTCTATTTCTATTTTTTCATGATATAATTTTAGTGGAGGATATTTATGAATTATAATGATTATGAACAAATTAAAAAATTGATTGACAATTATTTTCTAGCAGTTAGTGAGGCAGATATAAATACATTAAAAAGTATTTTTCATGAAAGTGCTAGTATGTATGGCTATCTTGGTGATGCCCCTGTACTCGGAACACCAGAAATATTTTATGCTGACTTAGAATCTAAGCCTTCTATGAAAGAACAAAATATTTCATGTACTATGGTTTTAAAAAATATTGATATTCATAATAGTGTTGCTACTGCTTCAATTTTTGTTGATAATTTTTATGGAGCTAGTAAAGTATTAGATTTATTTCATTTAATTAAGATAAATAATGAGTGGAAAATTGTTTGTAAAACTTTTACTACTTTATAAATTTAACAAGGTAAATTTTTTATTTCCTTGTTTTTTTATATAAAAAATATTTCTATTTGAAATTTATCTTTTTATAATATTTACTTATTAAAAAAAGCATTGTATAATTGCTTTATAGAATAATTATGGAGTGTGAGCAATGAGAATATTAGTGATTTTTATTATGATTTTATTATCTACAGGGTGTGGAAGTTCTTCTATAAAATTAGATATTAATTCTGAAAAAGTACAGTCGTTATATGAAATGGCAACGCCTATAGAAGATGCCACTATATTGAAAAATCTTTATGAAAATCCCAATACATTTGAAAATCAGTATATATTATCTATATCGATCAATAATTATCTTAATGAACAAAATGAGTTTATTGAATCTATCTCAAAAGATATTGTAGAAGAATATGTTTATAAGATTTTTGGAGATAATATTTCTGTTAAGCATGAGAAGGTTTATGTTCTTTCAGAAGGTCATTGCGGGTTCGATTATAATGAGAATTTACAGCAATATGAATTCTTGCATGGTTGTGGTGGAAATATGAATGAAAAATTTTATCGCAAAATAACTAGTGCAATAGAGGAAGATGATAAAATTATAATTTTAGAAAAGTCTTTATATGTTTATTATAATTTTGATTCAAAAATTTCTCATATTACAATTTATAATAATATAGCAGATAAAATGATTATAAAAACTTATGATATGAATCCCGGAGAAAGTATGGATATTAATATTGACGATTATCTTGATGAAGCTAGTACTTATCAATATGTTTTTAAAAAAGTCGATGGTCGTTATATTTTTGAAAGTTTTAATTTATTAGATAATATTTAGCAATTTTTTATGATTTCAAGATTATACTAATCTAACAAGAAAATATAAATATGTTTTCTTGTTTTTATATAGAATAAATGCTAAAATATATTCGTCTAATATTATTTAGTACCATTTAATTTTATTATGTATTATTTAGTTCAAAAAAATAAATTTGTGACCTTCATTCGTGTAAAGCTTAAGATAGCCTATTTTTTTACGCTAATATTATTTGAATTACACGAATTTTAATTTTAATTACACGAATTTTTTGGCTGAGAGTAGTCATAATAAGTTTAAGAAAGGAGTTAAAAATGTTTAAATTAGTATCAAAATTTGAGCCTAGTGGAGATCAACCACAGGCGATAGAGAAATTAGTTGAGGGAGTCCAAAATGGTAAGAAAGAGCAGGTTTTACTGGGGGCTACGGGAACTGGTAAGACTTTCACTATTGCAAATGTTATTCAAAAAGTAAATAAACCAACGCTAGTTTTAGCTCATAATAAAACCCTCGCTGGACAATTATATACGGAATTCAAAGAGCATTTCCCTGAAAATCATGTAGAATATTTTGTCTCCTATTACGATTATTATCAACCAGAAGCATATGTTCCTTCTAGTGATACTTATATCGAGAAAGATGCTTCTATTAATGATGAAATTGATGAACTTAGGCATGGTGCTACTAGTGCCCTTATTAATTATAAAGATGTAATTGTTGTAGCTAGCGTTTCTTGCATATACGGTATTGGCGAAAAAGAAGAATATGAAAAGTCTATGCTTATTTTAAATGTTGGACAGCAGATTAAAAGGAATGATATTATTAATCATTTAGTTGATATGACTTATGAAAGAAATGATTTAGATTTTCACCGCGGAACTTTTCGTTCTCGTGGAGATATTATCGATGTTATTCCAGCCAATGAACATGCTCATGGTATTCGCATTGAACTTTTTGGTGATGAAATTGATCGAATTTGTACTTTCGATCCGGTAACTGGTGTTATTGTTAGTGATAAAAAAACTATTACTATCTCACCTGCTAGTCACTTTGTTACTAGTCCTGAAAAGTTAGAAGAAGCAGTTAAAAGAATTGAAAGTGAATTAGAAGATCGTCTCAAAGTCTTAAAAAGTGAGGGTAAATTATTAGAAGAACAAAGGTTACGAGAAAGAACTAACTATGATTTAGAAATGTTAAAAGAAACCGGTTTTTGTAATGGGGTAGAAAATTATTCAAGGCATCTCGCTTTACGAGGAGAAGGTGAAACTCCTACTTGTTTGATTGATTTCTTTCCTAAAGATTTTTTACTGGTTGTAGATGAATCTCACGTTACCCTTCCTCAAGTTCGAGGTATGTATAATGGAGACAGAATGCGTAAACAAACACTTGTTGATTACGGGTTTCGTCTTCCTAGTGCTTTAGATAACCGTCCTTTAAATTTTTCTGAATTTGAAAGTAAAATTAATCAAGCAATCTATGTATCTGCTACTCCTGGAGATTATGAGCTTGAACACACGAATGGTGAATATGTAGAACAAATTATTCGTCCTACCGGATTACTTGACCCTACTATTGAAGTCAAGCCTACTGAAGGACAAATTGATGATATTATTGCTCAAATTAAAGAAAAAATTGATAAAAACGAAAGAGTATTAATTACTACTCTTACAATTCGTATGAGTGAAGAATTAACGAATTATTTAAAAGAAATGGGTATTAAAGTAGCTTATTTACATAGTGAAATTAAAACTTTAGAGCGTCTTAAAATTATTAGAGAATTACGTTTAGGTGTTTATGATTGTGTAGTTGGTATTAATCTTTTAAGAGAAGGGCTTGATATTCCAGAAGTTAGTTTAATTTGTATACTAGATGCGGATAAACAAGGGTTCTTACGAAGTGAGAGAAGTCTTATTCAAACTATTGGACGTTGTGCAAGAAATGCTTCAGGTCATGTTATTATGTATGCCGATACAATAAGTGAAGCGATGGATTTAGCTATTAAAGAAACCGTTAGACGTCGTGAAATTCAAGAACAATATAATTTAGAACACCATATTATACCTAAAACTATTTCAAAAGAAATTAAAGAAGTGATTTCTAATGAAATTGAAAATAAGGCTAAAAAGCCAAAAATGACTAAAAAGGAAAAAGAAAATGTTTTAGCTACAATTGAAGAAGAAATGCGTGAGGCAGCTAAAAACTTAGATTTTGAAAGAGCAATGGAACTTAGAGATATTTTATTTGAAATGAAAAGTAACTAGATATTTGTCTAGTTATTTTTTGTTGATAAAAAAGTGATTGAAAACAAAAGATATTAAAGAATGAAAAAAACGACATCCTATCTTAAAGATAAGAAATAATACACCTTTTAAATAGAAAATCTTTAATATGATTTGCATTAAAATAAATTTTACTTTTAGTTTGAAAATACATCTTTTATATATTCTTTTATTCTTTTTAAAAATGGATTCGGCACATTTTTCCCCTGTATATAAACTATATCTTAGTCCAGATAAAGTTAAAGGATCACACCCTCCTACTGCATCTCCAACAAAGTAAATATTTTTATTTATTATCGACTTTCTCAAACCAATCGGAGTAAATGCTCCTGTTAGTTTTTTGATGTCTGCTTTTATTCCAATATTTTTTAAATAGTTTTTAAAGATTTGTTGATAATTTAACTTAGAATTATAAACATCTGTTAAACCAATATTGGTAATTCCTTTATAAGTACTTACCCAACCATATCCATGAGAAGTTACTCCAAAATGAATTTCAATCCCATCTTTTCTATCGGTATTTAAAATTAGCTGAAAAGCTATATTTTTCTTAGATTTTTTTTGATATTTAGCTCCATATCCAGAAGTTCCATCTGCAAAAACAAGATTATTATAAGTAAATTCTTCATTTTGGTTTGTTTTAATTAAGTCTTTTGCTATATTATGATTTACAATGTGACTATTTTCTTTTATTTCTATTCCTTTTTCTTTGGCTAATTTATAAAAAGCATAATCTAATTCTATCCTACTATATCTTTGTTAGTAAATAAAAACTTATTCACAATTTTTTGTCTCTCTTGATATTGGTAAAATATTTTGAAATTTTCAATTAAACGATAATGACATTCATTTATTTTTAATCCTAGTTGTTCATATTCTTTTTTTGTTCTATTTGTAATGTAACCCGCACAACATTTATATCGCGGAAATTCTTTTTGTTCTATTACTAAAATATTTTTTATTCCATTTTTGATAAGATTTAGAGCTGTACTTAACCCTGATGGCCCTGCTCCTATAATAATTACTTCATAGTGCTTTTTCATTTGTATACACCTTGCTTATTATTATAACAAAAAGATGTCTATATTAGAAAAAAACATACGTTACTTTACACATATGTTATTTTAAAAACCCTTTAATTATAACTTCTTCAGCTTCTTTTTCATTTAATCCTAGTGTCATTAATTTCTTTAGTTGTTCACCAGCAATCTTACCAATTGCAGCTTCATGGATTAAATTAGCATCAATATTTTTGGCATATATTTCTGGTATTGCTTTTACTTTGCCTTCATCTTTAATGATTGCATCACATTCAATATGAGCATAACATTTAGTATTCCCTGTAACATTAGAAATAAATTCTTGATAAGATGATTCTTCGGCAACACTCCTACTTGTTACGTGAACACTCGCATTTTCACCGTTTAAGTCAACAATAAATTCTGTCTTGGCTTTTTCTTTTCCAGTTGTTAATATTTTTTCGGATATTTCTAACGTTGTATCTTCTTCTAATACTGCTTTTGTTACTCTTAAAGTATTATCTACTCCTTTTATTTGAACACTATCCATATTCATCGTTGAACCCTTTTTCATGTAAATCTCTGTAGTTGGGTTTAGCACCCTTTTTCCTCTACCTTTTCCTTCTCCATAGTGTTTCTCTACATATTTTACTTTTGCTCCCTCTTCTAAGAAAAATCTATGAATTCCATCATGCTCAGAATCTTTATGTAAATCATTATGAATACCACATCCTGCAAAAATAATAACATTGGCATTTTTTCCAATATGAAAATCATTATACACAACATCTGTTAGGCCACTTTCCGTTATAATAACAGGAATATGAATGATTCCAAATAATGTATTTTCTTTTACATAAATATCTATTCCACTTTTGTCTTCTTTATTGACAATATCAATATAACTATTCACTTTTCTTTCAATACTTTTCCCATTTTTACGAATATTATATACTTCTTTATTTTCATCAAAATTTTCACTAACTTTTTTTAAGAGTTCTTTATCTAAATTATTCATTTTGCCCTCCTTTTAAACAATCAGAGGCTAAAATATTATTTAACATCGTCTCTTTATTTCCTACTTCTTTTATTTTCCCTGATTCTAACAATATAATTTGATCAGCAATAGATAAAATACGCTCTTGATGAGAAATTACAATCGTTGTTCCTTTGGCTTTGGTTCCTATTTCTTTAAAAATTCCAGTTAAATACTTAAAACTCCATAAATCAATTCCTGCTTCTGGTTCATCAAATATGGATAATTCTGGTTGTCTTGCTATAATGGTAGCAATTTCTATTCGCTTTAATTCTCCTCCAGATAATGAATTATTTAGTTCACGATCAATATATTCCTTGGCACATAATCCAACTTTAGATAAAATATCACATGCTTCCTTTTTGTTTACTTCTTTTCCGGTTGCTATTTTTAATAAATCAAAAACTGTTAATCCTTTAAAAGTTACTGGTTGTTGAAAAGCAAAGCCAATTCCTAATTTGGCACGTTCATTTACTGTTAAATCAGTAATATCTTCTCCATTAAGAATTATTTTTCCCGAATCTGGTGTTACTAATCCCATTATTACTTTCGCTAAAGTGGATTTCCCACTTCCATTTGGACCAGTTATACAATAAAATTTATCACTCTCTAATACTAAATTTATATCATTTAAAATTACTTTATTATCTCTTTTAAAGTTAATATTTTTTAGTTCTAACATTTTTTCCTCCTATCCTAGAGCTACATCTAAAATCATCATTAATACAAAACCAAATGTGACTCCAATTATGGTTAAATTTGAATGATTACTATTTTTAGCGTCAGGTATTAATTCTTCTATTACAACATAAATCATAGCTCCAGCTGCAAAAGCAAGTAGATATGGTAATATTGGTGTTATAATTGATGCTAAAAGAATGGTTAATACTGCTCCAATTGGTTCTACTATTCCTGATAAAGTTCCATATAAGAAAGCTTTGTTTTTGCTTTTCCCTTCTGCTTTTAACGGTAGAGAAATAATTGCTCCCTCTGGAAAATTTTGAATAGATATTCCAATACTTAGAGCAATAGCCCCAGAAATTGTAACAACACTATTTTCAGCAATAGCTCCTGCAAACACTACGCCAACAGCCATTCCTTCTGGTATATTATGCAAAGTTACAGCTAAGATTAATTTGGTGATTTTTGATAACTTACTTTTTGGCCCTTCTGATTTTGTAGCATCTTTATGTAAATGGGGTATTATATAATCTAGCAATAATAAGAATAATACTCCTAATATGAACCCAACTGCGGCCGGAAGCCAAGCAATCGTTCCATTACTTTCTGCCATATCCATTGATGGGATCAATAAAGACCATACGGAAGCCGATATCATTACACCTGATGCAAATCCTAAAAGAAATTTTTCTAATCTATTATTTAATTTATCTTTTAAAAGATAAACACATGCGGCCCCTAGGGTTGTTCCTAAAAAAGGTAACAAAATACCTAGTGCTATATTCATTTCATCACTCCATTTAAACCTATTTTTATTATATAATTCACTTTAGTAATTGTCAAGAATTCGATTTTTATTGGCATTTTATCTACTTAGTGATATAATTAGCTAAGCAGGTTTATAGGAGGTGGATGTATGAAAACTTATAAAGCTAATTTACCTAAAGGTGTTAAGAAAACATTTGCTAGAAAAAAAGGAGTTAAAGTTAGACTTATTAATAAAAATTTAAAAAAAAATAAATAAACTTAAGTTTCTTATGACTTAAGTTTTTGTTTTATTATTTCAATAAAATATTGGTTTAAATTGTCATTTCTAGCTAGTAGCGGACCTATAATAGATGTTGCATATAAATTCTTATATTGAAATCCTTCCATCATAGTTTCATTATTTCCTACTCCATTATTTATATTAAACATGATATTTTTCGTTGTTTTAATTAAATATTCTGTATTTTGAAACCCTTTAATATTCCCTTTGCATAAAGATGTTGTGGCATCAACATCATACACTTTTCTTTTTTCATATAATTTTACTTCATATAATTCTAAAAAATCTAAAATACTTATTGCATTTCCCGTTGCTAGTAAAATATTATCATTTTCAATATATTCTAGAATTTCATCTTTATATGGTAACAAACGTTTTTTTATTTCTTCTAGATATTTTGCTCTTCCACTGCCTAAATAAACAAAATTATATTTAGAAAAATCTAATTTATCTTCTTTTTCTACTTGGATCAATTTATATTTGATGTTTTCTTTTTCTAAGGCATATATTAATGCTTTTATATTACCATTTTCACCATATAAAGCTAGTTCATTTGAATAAAGAGTTGCAATTGTGATCATCTTATATCCTCCTTAAAAGTGTTATTAAATGGTTCCATATAATCAAAGTTTAAAATTCCATATATTTTATTTGCTTCGCTATTCATAATTTCTTTTTTTATTTCATCTAGACTATTTGCTGTAATAATTTTTTCTTCGGGTATACCTGCTAATAACAAACGTTTTTTAATATTTTCTTTATCAATTCCTACTGCATAGATTTTATTTAATGTTTTATTATTTAATAATTCAAACTCAACATCATATAACCATGATATATCAAAATGATTATATCTTCTACTTATTTCTTTCCAACCAATTACAACATCTTTTACATCTTTATCTAAATAAACTTTATAGACACAAGCATTGTAAGTAGTTGCATTTTCTGCCTTACAATTTAAGGCTTTATATAATTTATTATTCTTTACAAATTCAATATTATGGTTATGGTTCCGTTTATTTATACTATTTATAATCTCATCACTATCTAACCCTATTTCTTTTAAAAATGTATAGCTAGCTAAAGTATTATAAGCTTGAAATAACATGTCTCCACCTATGCTTAATTCTCTTCCATCTATTTCTATCGTGCCTTTTTCTAAATTTAAATTATTACCTATCACTTTTGGTTCTTCCCATTTAAAATCACAATTTAGACATTTATATTTTCCTAATGTTTCAAAATTATAGTATTCATACTCTAATTTAGTCCCACATTTTAAACAATAGTAAGTATTTAAATTTTCAAATAATTGCTTCTGATATGAATATTTATTTTTACTAATACTATAGTATATATTATTGTTTGGTAAATCTAGACTAAAATTTCTTAAATAGGGTTCATCCATTGTTGTAATTATGGTGGTGTCTTGAGGCAAGTTTTGTTTAATTTCATCTAAAATAATATCTACATTATATTGTCTTGGTGGTTGATCTTTTGTTAGGTTGGTAACTATTAAATAATTAGGATTAATATCTTTAAAGATTTCTTTTGTATATCTTTCATCAACTTCTAAAACTAGAACATCTTTTTTTATTTTTCCTAATAAATTACAGTTTTTGATACAAGTTGTTGTAATTCCCCATTTTAAATTAGATCCAGCACTATTAAAACATATTTTATAGCCATTATCTTTTAAAACATTGGCGATTAACTTAGCTGTACTTCCTTTGCCAGATGAGCCAGTTACAACTAATTTAATGGGAGGATATTTTAATTTCTTTAATATCCTTTTATCTATTTTTAGAGCAAGTTTCCCTGGAAGTGAACTTCCACGATGTACTATTTTACCTGCAAAACAAGTTAGTTTTCCTATTATAATGCTTAATATTTTCATAAATTCACCTAATTCTATGTATTTATTTTATCATCTTTTTGACATTTTTTAAATTAAAAATTTGACTTCAATTTTATTTTATAGTACGATAAATTTATAAAAATAGAGGAGGCATTTTAAATGTGTGGAATTGTTGGATATATTGGAAAAGAAAGTGCAATAGATAAGTTAATTAAAGGTTTAAAAACATTAGAGTATAGAGGTTATGATTCGGCTGGTGTTGCTATTTTACACGAAAAGGAAATAAAAGTTATAAAAGATAAAGGAAGAATTTTTAATTTGGAAAAAATTCTTGATGCTAAGGATTTAGTCAGCAACATTGGGATTGCTCATACTAGATGGGCTACTCATGGTATTCCTAGCAAAGAGAACGCTCATCCTCATATTAGTCAAAATAAACAATTTGCTGTTGTTCATAATGGAATTATTGAGAATTATTTAGAATTAAAAAAATTTCTTCTTAGTCATAACTTTAAATTTCAATCTGATACAGATACGGAAGTTATTCCTTTATTATTGGAATATTATTATGCTCAAGAACATGATGTAATTGCAGCTTTAAAAAAGGTTTTAGGTGATATTAAAGGTAGTTATGCTATCTTAATACTTACTCCTTTACTTCCTAATACTATTATAGCAGCGAAAAAGGATAGTCCTCTTGTGCTTGGGAAAAATAATTCTGGCATTTATATCGCTTCTGATATTCCAGCTATACTTGAATATACAAAAGATTTTTATTTTTTAAATGATGGAGAAGTTGCTTTTTTAAATGATTCTATTACTTTTTATGATGCTAATTTTAAAAAAATTAAAAAAAAGGCTAAAACTATTGATTTAGATATGAAAACTATTGATAAGAAGGGCTATGAAGATTATATGCTAAAAGAGATTCATGAGCAACCAGAAGCTTTAGAAAATACTTTAAGAGGTATCGTTGCAAAAGATCACCCTATCCAATTTTTAAATTTTTCTTTATCTAAAGAATATTTGGAAAGCTTATCTAATATTTATATCGTTGCTTGTGGTACTGCTATGCATGCTGGTTTAACAGGTAAGTATGCAATTGAAAAAATATGTAGAATTCCTGTTAATGTTGTTGTAGCTAGTGAATTTCGCTATCAAAACCCTATAATAAATCAAAATACTTTATGTATTTTTATCAGTCAATCCGGCGAAACCGCAGATACTATTGCGGCTTTAAAACTAGCTAAAAAGTATGGAGCTAAAACGATTACTATTACTAATGTATTTGAGTCTTCTATTACTAGAGAAGCAGATCACACTATTTATACTTATGCTGGTCCAGAAATTGCTGTTGCTTCGACCAAAGCTTATATCTCACAAGTTAGTATGTTAGTAACTTTAGCCATTTATATAAGCGAAATATTAGATAATAATAGCAAAAGCTTAAAAGAAGAATTATTAAACCTTCCTATACTCATGAGGAAATTGCTTGAAAATGAAGCATACTATAAAGATATAGCTAAAATGATGGCAAAAGAAACCGATTTATTTTATATTGGTAGAGGAAATGATTATAATATAGCTTTAGAAGGTTCTTTAAAGTTAAAAGAAATAACTTATATTCATAGTGAAGCTTATCAAGCGGGTGAATTAAAACATGGACCTATTGCCTTAATTGAAAATGGCACTTTTGTTATAGGAATTATTACTGATAACACTATTAGCAGAAAAACTTTGAGCAACTTAGAAGAAGTGAAATCTAGAGGTGCAAATATTATTTTAATAACTAATCAAGAAATAAATTATAAAAATACTATTACTATTCCTAAAACCGATCCTACTATCTCACCTATTCTAGCTATTATACCTTTACAATTTATTGCTTACTTTATTGCAAAAGAAAAAGGCTTAGATGTGGATAAGCCTAGAAATCTTGCTAAATCTGTTACTGTGGAGTAAAATCTTTTAAAATAAAGAAGGATATTATTTATTTGTTTTTCCTTACTTCTATTAAAAATTTTATATTATTATTCCAGAATCTCTTTATCCTTTTTGGCTCCTTGATTATTCGATAAAGCCACTCTAAATTAAGCTTTATGAATATCTCAGGAGCTCTCTTCTTGGTTCCACTTAAAACATCTAAAGATCCTCCTACACCTATATAAATACCCTTTTTAGCATTTTCTATATATTTAGAAATTAATATTTCTTGTTCTGGTATGCCTAAAGCTACCAAGCATATATCAGGATTTAACTCAATAATTTTTTTCATTTCTTGCTCTTTATTTTCTATATAACCATTAGAGCATTCTAATAATTTAATATTAGGATACTCTTTTTTTATTTTTAATATTAACTTTTCTAAAACTTCTTTAGTTGCTCCAAATAAGGCTAGACTATAGTTTTTTTCATTAGCAAGGCATAATAGATACTCACATAAATCAATTCCAGTAATTCGCTCTTGTACGTTCATTCCTATCTTTTGACAAGCCTTTACCACTGCAATTCCGTCTGGAACTAAAGAATTATTTTTATCTTCTAAAATATTTTTTATATCTATATTTTTTTTACTTAACATTAAAGTTTCTGGATTTACGGTAATAATAAAAGATTTTGTATTATTATGAAGTTTTTCATTTAATTCTTCTAAATATTCTCGTTTTGTTTTTTCAGTTATTTTTTTTAAATATTTCTTCATTTTATTCATCCTTTTTTATTAAATTAATTATTACCTCTGCTTTTTTAGACCAATCATTTTCTTTGGCTTCTTGATCTAATAACTTTATATAATCTTTATTTGTTTTTAAGTTTTGGGCTTCTTCTAATTTTTTAATAAAATCTTTATGAGTTTTACCTATTAAAACACTTTTATATTGACGACACTCATTTAAATCAGTTGTTACGATAGGCTTGTGTAAAGCCATGTATTCAAATATTTTGACTGGACTTGTAGCTTTAGTTATATCATTTATGACAAAAGGAATTGTTAGAATATCTGCCTCTTTGGCATAATATTTTAGTATATGGTAATTCCGCGATCCTAAAAAATAAACATTTTTTTCATCGCCTATTTTACTTTCATCAAACGATTCATCGTATTTAATTCCAAATAAAATAATACTATATTTATTTAATTTAGCTATTTTTTTTATCAATTCATAATCAAACCATTTAGCTAGAGCTCCATAATACATCATAATTGGCTTCTTTTGCTCTAGTATTCTTTGAAATTCTGGTTCAAATTGATAATCTTTATCATAATCCTTAAAAAAGTTATAATCTACCCCATTAGAAGAAAATGCTAGATTCTCTATCCCCCTTTGGCTTTCGACATCTTTTTTTAGGAGTTCCGCTGTTACAATTACATAAACGTTTTTATTTTTCATTACATATTCATATTTATCTATTATGTTCTGAGGAATATTTTTAGTTCCTGCTAATTCAGGTGATAAATGATCAATATATTCATAAATAAATTTATATCCATTATTTATATAATTTTCAATATTTTCAACTGATAATTTCCAATCAGTCGAATATAATTGAATATATTTGGGCTTATTTATTTGTTTTAGTTCTTGCATTAATATCTTATTTAAAGCTTTGTTATTAAAATTCATTAAATAAAGATTATCATTATGTTTTTTTATAGTTTTTACTTTATCAGTCATTGTAGTTACTTCATAAAATACTAAACATTTATTTTTCGATAAATTATTAGCTATATGTTGTGGTCTTTGAAATAATTCTACATGATAACCAAAACTAGATCGCCATAAAATAACTCGATCATATTTTTCTTTCGTTAAAATTTTTCTTATTTCTTCATGATATTTTCCTTTATGAAACATTACTTTAAAACTTATTTTATCCATATAATTAGCTTTTATATAAGCATATAATTTTTTATTAAAACCAATAAATCCATATTTTTTATATACATTAATTAATTTTGATAATTTTTCTTTCATATTATTTGTCCTTATTTTCTATTTTTATTCTTTTCTGACCATACTTATTCAAAGTTACTACAGTATAGAATTTTGATAATAAATATCTGATCACTCTATAACAGTTATTATATTCTTTTCCATTTAAATTTAATCTTCTTACAATTGTATAATAATTTGTTGTATTCCAGCTAATATAGTCTACTTTTTTAAAACCAAAACTAGCATAAAATTGATTAAGCCATTTTAATTTGCTACTTGTATCAATTATGATCGAATCTAGTTTTAAATCCTTACATTCATCGATTAATTTTTGCAGTAACTTTTTGCTAATGCCATGTCTTTTATATTTTTCTTTTACTGCTAAATTAATAACCATTCCATATTTTTTGTCACAATACCATTTTTGTTTTCCATTTTTTCTAGTTAAGTAGGGCCATTTAGGACATCTTAAAAAAACTAGCCCAGCAATTTCATTATTGTCCATAGCTAAAAAGCATTTACCATCTAATATTTTTTGAGCATTTTCTGCAGGAGTTGATCTAGTTGCAGCAAAATGCAAGTTTTGTTTTTCTCTTTCTTTATAGGCATCATGAATTACATCTGTAATTTCATCCCAGCTTATTTCTGTATTTTTTTCTATAATTTTAATATTCATTCCCAGGTTGTCCTTTCAGCTATCTCTAAATCTTTTTCATCATCTACTTCTCTCCATAATTCCTCATCAACAATTATAGCTTTAAATGCGTCGTTATTATAATATATTAAAGCCCCCAATACAAATTCATAATAGCTATTCATTGATTCTGTTTTAATATATAAATCTATAGCTGGTATATATTTTTTTAAAAAGAAATCTTTAGAAAATTTATAAATATTTACAGTTTTATATTTATCATCGTAGTTAAAATTTTTATTTTGCCTACTTTTTACTATAAGCCCCTTTACATTGCTATTATGATCCAGTTCTACTACAGTTCCATTCATAGTTTTAGGATTATATTTTGATACCATAATATTACAGTCTGATTTTTCATTAATAATTCTATCGATTATTTTTTTTTGAAAATATAAATCACATTCTAGTAATAGAGTATCTTCTTTTATATAATTTTTTGTTAAATATAAAGAATATATATTATTACTCTCTTTATATAAATCATTATCAACATATGTGATTTTCATATTGTTATAAGAATTTCCAATAAATGATTTTATCTTTTCTTTTAAATATCCTACTACTATAATTACTTCAGAAATATTGAAATTTGATAGTATGTTTAAGGTATTAATTATTAATGGGGTTCCATTTATAGAAACAAGTGCTTTTGGAATATCCTTTGTTTTATCTTTTAATCGACTTCCCATTCCTGCGGCTAAAATAATCGCTTGCATTTTTTCACTTCCTCTAATTATTACACTTTAATATTAACTTATTTTCTGTTTTTAGTCAAATGTTATCTTGATTATTTATAGACTTTTATTAATATTTTTAGTAGAATATAAATATGTAATAAGGAGGGAATATGGACAATATTGAACAAATAATTGATGATTTTTTTCGAAAAAGATTTGATATAAAGGATAATTATATAGCTTCTAGATATACTAAAAATGAAAGAGGCTATTATGATGTTGAATTTATTAAAAATTATATTACTCAGATGTCTCAAATTTTAGATTTGGGATGTGGTACAGGGATATTAGAAGAGTCTTTATCTCCTCTAGTGGCCAGTATTGTTGGTGTTGATAAATATCAAGAATTTATTGATAGAGCATTTAAAGCTCCTAATATTCAGTATATTGCTTCAAGTTTTAAAGATTTGCAATTTGAAGGAAAGTTTGACTTAATTTTGCTATTTGGATTAACTATGTATTTATCAGATGAAGAATTAGGAGATTTACTTTCTAAAGTTGCTAGTGTAATGAAGGACGATAGTGTTTTTATTATTAAAAATCAATTCGGAATAAATGAAGAAGTTGTTGTTAATAATTTTTCTGATAATCTTCAATGTTTTTATTATGCAAAATACAGGAAATTAGCAGATATGTGCAAAATGATAATTGATTTTGGATTTTCTTGTGAGATAATTGATATTTATCCTTCATATATTAATAAATATAATAATACTCATGAATATGCTTTAGTTTTACGGAAGGAAAAATGATGATGAAAATAAGAAATGTAGCCGTAATTTTAGAAAATAATATTCAATATGAATCTTTTAAAAATGCTATTGATATTATGATTAGTATAAATATTAATGTAGATATTTTTATTCCTATACAAGAAATTAATGATGGTTTTAATATTATGTTTGATGATTTTTATGAAGAAATAAAGAATTATAATTATAATATATATCGATATAAAATTGATAAAAAATATGATATTCTTTTTCAGCCTTATTTAATTCCTCAATTTAAAGATTTGAATCATGTTTATACAATAAAATATATGTATGGTTTAACTACTAAACCTGAGTTTTCTCTATCATTAGAAACAAATTATATTTTTGATGCCTTTTTATGCTACGGAAAATATGATTCAGAATGTCTAAAAAATTATGGTATAACTTTCCAAATTGGTAATATTAAATATTTAAACTTTAAAGAAAATGAAAAGAAACATAAAAAGAAACTCACTATTTTATATTTACCAACTTATGGAGCCTATTCTTCTATCAAGCTAGTTTCTCCGGAGCTAAATAAATTGAGAGATACATATAATATTTTAATTAAACCCCATCATGGAACTGAATATTTAGAGAATGAATTAGAATCCAAGCATAGAGATATTCTAAAGTCTAATTTTAATAACATATTATCTTCTAAACATTCTTTAATTGATCTTTTGAATAAATGTGATGTAGTTATAACAGATCAATCTGGTGCTGTTTTTGATGCAATATGTGTTAAAAAACCCGTAATAATGTATTACAATAAGCATTTAGAAAGTGATATAACAATTCCACTACCTATTATATATGCAAAAAAAGGTTATTTTACTTCATTTAATGATTTTCTAAACCAATCACTTAAGGAATTGATTAATAAAGCATTAGAACCAAATCAACTCACTCATCAAAATGAATTGTTTTCTATTCTATTTTCTTGTGCTAATGACGAAACAAAGCATTGTTTTTTAGAATTTATTCATTATATAGAAAACAATTCCATTAGCAATGAATACTATGAATTTCATCAATTAAATAAAAATAAAATACAGGAATTATTTGATGAAAAAAATGCAAATGCCAATAAAATGAAACAGGATGATGCTCTTATATATGATTTAAATAGTCAACTTTTTGAATCAAAAAGCAAAATTGAAGAAGCTAATAAAAAAATCAAAAATTTAAATTTAGAATTAGATGAATTAAGAAAAAATTATAGTTGTTTAAATAATCAGTTTATTGAATTTCAGGATAATATTCTCAATTCTAGATCTTGGAAATTAACTAAACCTCTAAGAACTATAGGTAATTATTTTAAAAAGCCCTGATAATTTAAGTGTATCCGGGCTTTGATTTATATTTTCCATTCTATAATTTTTTCTTTTTTTACTAAAAATGCTCTTTTAGCGATCCTAGCACAAGGTTCATCACTTTTTGAATCTGAATAAAATTCTTGGTATTTAACTATTCCAAATTCTTTTAATCTTCTGACTTTTTCATTACCATAACAATTTTCACCTAATATTTTATAATTATTTAGATCATATTTTGTAGCAATAAGTTTAAATTTGTATTTTTTTGCTACTGGTAATAGTAAAAATTCTGGAGAAGCACTAATAATTATATCGGTAAATTTATGTTTTTTAATGTAGAATTTTTTTATCTTATAATCATTTTTTTCCCAAAAATCATTTACATATTCATTTACATTAATTTTTTTTACAAACTTAAAAAAATAATCTTTAAATTCTTTTTTCCCTTTTATTTTAAGCTTATATAAGAAAAAATTAATTATTATTGGAATTAAATTCAATAAAATTCGCTTGTTTCTTTTTAAAGAATATAGGAAAAAGTCAATTGAAGAATCTCCATCATAAATCGTTTTATCAAAATCATATATATTAATATTGTATCACCACCAATAATAAAATCATAATAGTAGCATATACTGTACATAGTAGTAAAAAAGCTTTATTTTGATATAGAATTGTTGTGGGATCTCCTTCTCCACTTTTTTCTATAATTAAAGAATATTTCATAAATATAATAATTAGTAAAGGAATCGTTAAATACATATATTCATTTTTCTGTTCTAAAGTCCATAATGAGTAAAATACAAACATCATACTTAAATTTAAATACTGAAATTTATCCAAAAATTCTTCATTGTATTCTTTAAGAACATTCCTGGTATTTTTATTAGTTAATAATTCTTTTTTTCTCTTTCCTAAGCCTAAAAATAGTGAAGCACTCATAATTGTTAAAAATAACCACTTAGATACTTCAATGTTGAGTATTGAAGCCCCATAATAAACTCTTAAAATAAAACCTGATGCTAATAAAATAATATCAATAATTGCAATATTTTTTAAGCCAAAACTATAACTAATATTAATAATTATGTAAGCTAATAAAAAATACAATGATAAATTAAATATGCTTTTAGTTATAAAGAGGTTTGTTATAATAGATAAAATTAATAGCAATATGGCAATTATTATTGCTCTATTTTTGGTTATTTGTCCACTTGCTAATGGTCTTAATTTTTTCCTTGGATGCTGTTTATCTTTTTCTATATCTTTTATATCATTTATAATATAAATAAATGAACTTGCAAAAGAAAAGGCAAAAAATCCAAGAATATCTAATTTTAAGTTTGTAGCAGTTATGACTCCCGCACTCATTACAGGTATAAATATTAATAAATTTTTTATCCAGTGTTTTATTCTGATTAATTTTAAATATTTTTTCATAGTGCTACTTCTTTCTCTTTTTCTTTAAAGTTATTTGTATATCTACATGTTTTTGCAACATTGTTTTAATCAATGGTATAACTATGATTAAAACTAATGATAGCCACATATATTTTATACAAAAACTGTAACTAAATATGGAAGATGAATAAATTATTAGTTTATCTTCTGCAAAAATCCATAATATGGAATTCATAATCAAGTTAATGACAAACAAATAAGGTATATATTTGCAAATAAAATCTATGATGTTTATTTTTTCTATTTTATTCAGTTTGTAATCTATGATGGTTGAACAAAAGGCTGGAATAAACAAGCAAATGATCATCATAATTTTCCTTTCTCCTTTCTCTTAATAATTATTTTACTTATTGGATAAGATACAATAAATAAAAATAGAGTCAAAAATATTTTACTAAAATAAGTATTTAATTGTAAGATTTCGACCATTAAATATAGTAAAATTGTATCTAAACCTAATAAAACTAATTTCATCAAAAAAAATTCTACCAACTTTATAAAGTCCTGCTTTTTATTTATAGATTTTTGCTGAAATGTATATATTTTATTCAAATAAAAAGATATTATAACTGCTATAGTATATGATAAAATATTTGAGATTATATAATTAATATTAAAAGTCTCTATAAATAATGCAAAAAGTGCTAAGCTTAATACAGTCATTATTCCGCCTATTAATGAAAACTTAATAAATTCAATCATTTTTGCCATTTTGACCTCCTTATTTTCTACATATTTGGCCATAGTCTTTCTAGATTAACCTTGCTATATACTTTAAAAAAGTAACTATCTAGATGTAACTTATTCAGAATTAAAATATTAAATAAAACAAATTTTATTATGAATCTTTCATTTCCCTGTATCATGTTTTTTAATTTCTTATATTCTGGAAATTCTTCTTTTAGAAAAGTAAATCCTTTATTATATTCGTCTTTCATAGCTGCTGATCCAACATTATTTCCGCTTTTTAATAGATGCCAGCAAATATATTTAAAAGCATAGTAATTTAGTATTTTTTTATTACACAATCTTTCGTTTTTCTTTAAATCAATTAAATATTTTTCTCCTTTTTCTAGTTCTCCTTTATTAAATTTTTTTAAAGTTGTATGAGAAATAGACATTGAATTATACACATAGAAATATCCCTCATTTTTTTCAAAAGAATAAGTAGGATTACAAGCCATAATTCCCGCATGAAATAATACGTCTTCTAGTACTTTACCATATGGTAAAGTTAATTTGTTATTAATTATAAATTCTCTTTTTATTAATTTACCTACCGACGATATTTTTTGAACTAATGCTGATTTCTTATTTTTATAATCTCTTATATAATTAATTTCTCCATTTTGGTCAATTTTTGTAAAATTGCTCAAAACTATATCTGGATAATTATTATTTTGGGCATTTTTTATTAAGCTGTCAATATAATCTTTTGAAATATAATCGTCGCAATCTATAAATAAAACATATTGACCATTAGCCTTTTTTAATCCTTCCGTTTTAGCTCCGCCTGGTCCATAATTTTTTTTATTATGAATTACTTTTATATTAGAATCATTTTTTTGGATGTCCAGCAAAATTTTTAAAGAATTATCTTGTGAATTATCATCAACAAATATTACTTCTAAATTTTTGTATGTTTGCTTTTTTATAGATTCATATACTATTTTTATATGTTTGCTGTTGTTGTAGACTGGAATTATAACCGATACCAACATTGATACTAATTTCTCCTTTCTTTTTCTTTATTTTAATTTTTACTAAATTTATAATACTCCATAAATATTCTATTCCTATTGCAGCCATTATAAAGAATTGTACTGATATTAGGCTTTTATACCTTGATTGCACTCCTCCTAATATTACAATAGCTATAAAACCTATTATCATTAAGTAAATAATTGATGTTTCCTTATTGCTTTTTTCTGTTATAATACTTCCGATACAAGATATACATATTAATATATAAGTAATCCCCATAAATGAATTTGATACTACTATATAATCATTATAGTAATTTAAACTTAGTTTTTCTGAATATTTTTCATTGGTATTTGCAAATGAAAAATAATCTCCTTCATTCGCAAATAATATTTTAAACTTTGCTTCCCAAATATTTGGAATATATTTTATATTATTTTTTAAGTTCTGTTTTGCAATAATTGAAAGTTCACTCAAAACTTTATCATAATCATATTCATATTTCTTTAACAATTCTGGCATTATTTGATTATATATATAATTGGAATCATATTCTTTATTTTCATTTAAGGTATATCCCCATAATAAATACATTCCACTTGAATCTTTTATTGTCATCTTTATATTTTTTTCTGTAATTAAATTTGCCATTTGAGTAATACTTGTATTGATAATTAAAAATGAAATTATAAAGAAACTTAAATATTTCCAATTTAATTTAAAATATTTTTTAATATTTTTTAGATTTCCAAATATATTAATTAGAATTTCGCTACAAACAAATACTAACAACATATATATTGATAAAGGTTTAAACAAATTGATTAGAGACATAATTAAAATTAATATAATACTTTGTAGATATTTTTTCTTTTTATTATTTTCTTTTAATACAAAACTCCAACAAAAAATTAGTGCGCATATTAATAATATTGTAAAATGATCTGGTGTTCCAATATTTGAATATGTAATTAGTGATGGGCAAATTGAAAAAAAGAAAATAGATAGTAAAGCAATTTTTGATGAAAAAAGTCTGCTAACTCCCTTATATAAAAACAAACTAGATAGTGCAAACAACATTAAATTTAGCACTTTTATATACTCTGCATTATACCCTACAATGTTAAACATTTGCACAATTATTGCTGAATATATGTACCAAGTCGGAAACATAGCAAAATTATTTTGTAAAGAAACATTGTCTGCGGGATTTTCATGATATTGAAATTCGCCATTTTCTTGTAAATAATTGTATAAGCGTTCAGAATTTGCAAAATCAGAAATTTGAACTGTTTTAAGAGTATACATTGAAAATACTCTAAGAGAAAGTCCTACTAAAATCAATATTATAAATAAAATAGCTATCTGCTTTTTAGTTAATTTTAATTTATTTAATATAAAACTAAATATTATGATTAAGCAAATAAAAGAAATTAATACTTTTATACTTTGATCATGTATATAAGCGTTTCCTAATATAGTTTCTAATGAAAAATATGATGCAAAAATAAATATCATAAATATTGCAGCTAAGAATAAACAATATAAAATATTTTTATTTTTAATTTTCATTTGTGAATTTCTCTATTATTGCATCTACTATTCTTTCACTAGCATATCCATCACCATACGGATTAGATGCTTTACTCATTTTTTCATATTCATTTTTGTCTGTTAAAAGTTTTTTTGTTTCACTATAAATTGTTTCTTCATTAGTTCCTACTAGCTTTAATGTTCCGGCTTCGATTCCTTCAGGTCTCTCCGTTGTATCTCTTAATACTAATACAGGCTTTCCTAAACTTGGTGCTTCTTCTTGTATTCCTCCACTATCAGTTAGTATTAAATAAGCCTTGTTTTGAAAATTATGAAAATCAAATACTTCTAGTGGTTCTATTAATTTTATACGATCAGTATCTTTAAAAATCTCATTTGCTACTTGTCTTACTTTAGGATTCATATGGATAGGGTAAATTACTTTTACATCTTCAAATTCATCTACAATTCTTTTTATAGCTTTAAAAATATGTCGCATAGGATCTCCTAAATTTTCTCTTCTATGAGCAGTTAACAAGATCATTCTTTCGTTTTCTTTTATCCAATTTAATTCTGGATGTATATATTCTTTGGTAACAGTTGTTTTCATTGCATCTATAGCGGTATTTCCTGTTACATAAATTTTATTTTCTTCAATATTTTCTTTTAACAAGTTTTCTTTACTTATTTTAGTTGGAGCAAAATACATATCTGTTAAACAATCTACCATTTGCCTATTCATTTCTTCTGGAAACGGAGAGTATTTGTCATTTGTCCGTAACCCAGCTTCTACATGACCAATTGCTACTTGATTATAAAAAGCTGCTAAGGCTCCTGCAAAAGTTGTAGTAGTATCTCCATGAACTAGTACTATGTCTGGTTTACATTCCTTAATTACACTTTCTAGTCCATTTAAAGCTCTCGTTGTAATTTCTCCTAGGGTTTGCCCTTGCCTCATAATATTTAGATCATAATTTGGTTTTATATTAAATGTCTCTAGTACTTGGTCTAACATTTCTCGGTGTTGAGCAGTTACACAAACGATACTTTCTGTTTCATTTCTATTTTCTAACTCTTTAACAAGAGGTGCCATTTTAATCGCTTCTGGTCTTGTACCAAATATACTCATTACTTTAATTTTTTTCATATAAATCCTCCTTTATTTGACATAATCGTCTAATAATCTTTTATTTTCTTTTGACCATTTTTCATAAAAATAATTAGCTTTTTCATTAATTAATTTTGTATGCTCAGCTGTTCCACTTTTTGTTGTTTGATGCGGTAAATGCCCAACTCCTAAATATGTAGAATAATATATTTCTTTGCTTAAATTTCTTATTTTAAGAGATAAATCTGTATCTTCATAGCAAGTTGGGTCATATTTTACATCAAATCCCTTAATTTTATTAAATAAGCTTTTTTTCATAATAAATCCGCAAGTTGCTAAATATCCAATATCTTTTCGAGCTAGAATATTTGGCTCCATATAACGAAAATCAAATCCATCCACCACTTTATATGCTCTTCCTTCAGTATTAAACCATCCAGCATTCCAAGCAATAGCACCTATATCCTTATTATTTATTATCAAATCAATATAATTATCAAGCCAATATTTATTTAATATCCATTGATCACTATCTAAAAACATAATGTACTCTTTCGTAGAAATTTCTACTCCTAAATTTCGTCCACTTGAACATCCATTTTTTTTATTTCTAACTAATTTTATTTTATTATTATATTTTTTTTCTAATAATTCATATGATCCGTCAGAACTTTGATTATCGACTATTATTATTTCATATTTATAACGTTCATTATACATTAATAAAGTATCAATGCATCTTGTTATAACCTGTTTATTATTATAATTTAAAACTATTATTGAAAGATTATTATATATTTTTTCATTTGCTATTTTACTATTTTCTGGGAACAAAGTATCCAAAATATTAGTACATCTATCATACCAATTATTTTTATTTATAAAAGAATCCCATTCTTTTACTTCTTTTTCTTTGTTAATGATTTGGTTCCAATCTTTTACGTTATTTGATGAATAAACGTTTGGATATTCTTGAATGTCTGGCAAATCTGTTGTCAATATAGTTTTTCCCATCGAAATATATTCAAATATTTTTAAGGGTGATACATAATCACTTATTGAACCTGGTTTAAACGGAAGAATAGCAAAATCGATATATTTTAAATAAGCAGGTAAATCTGTTTGTTTTTTTAATCCTAAAAAATGAACATTTTCCGGCATAGTTTCTACAATATTTTTAATTCCTGAATAATCTCCAATTAATGTAATTGATATATTTTTATTTTTAGCAACTTCTTTAATCATTTCCCAATCAAACCATTCTCCCCATAATGACCCATAATATAGAAGATTTTTTTTACCTAGTATTAAATCATTTGGCTTTTCATATTTTTTTCTAGGATCAAATAATTCATCATCAACGGCATTAGGTAAATAATATATTTCTTTCTTTTCATTGCAAAAGTCTTTGACATAACTTTTAGTTTGCTCTACTAATTTTTGTGCAGTTGCTATTATCATGTCAGCTTCTCTTATCATATTTTTTAATGTCTCTTGGTTAAAGAGGATACTACCCAATGAGGTCTCCCAATTATCAATATTTTCATACACTACTTTACTTTTTTTTAACTTGGCGAGGGCTAAAAATTGATTAAATTTTTTTGCAGGAGCTTCAAAAATAAAAATATCATTTTCTGTTGCATATTTATCAATTTCTTCATAACTAGTATTGTCAATATATTTATGATAACTAACAGGAATAGACATGAAAGGTATATTTTTCTCACTACATTCAAAGGCATAAATATAAAATATATTGTATCCCATCTTGTTATATGTTTTAGCTAACTGAGCTGATCTTTGACCACCTCCTACATCAAAATAAGGAACTGTTGCAAAGATAAAAATGTTTTTATTTTCCTTTAAGATGATGTCATTATTAGATTGGGTCACATTTAGATCAAAATTTTTCATTTTATTTATTGTAGACAAATTTTGAATATGAAATACTTTTCTTATGATTGCTTTTAAAGTTTCAAATAAACCATGGTATTCATAATAACTTTTAATTTTTTTTATTATTTTCATTATATTTATTCTCTCCTTCCTCATTTAATAAATCTATAATTATATTTGCTTTTTCTTTCCAAGTGTTCTTTTTTGCTTCTTGCATTTCTAATTCTAAGTATTCGGGACTATTTATTAAATTCATCGTAGTGTTAATTTTATCTATAAAATCAGCATGATTTTTACCTATTATTACACTATTATATTTTTTGCACTCTGGCATATCAGTAGTTAAAATAGGAATATTTGTAGCCATATATTCAAATAGTTTAACCGGAGATGTTGATTCAGTAATTTCATTTATTAAAAATGGTATAGTTAATAAGTCAGCATTCTCGCTATATTTGTGTAATTCGTAGTAATTTATTTTCCCTAAATAAAAGATATTATTTATTTTGTCTAATTTACTGTTTTTATAAGAATTATCATATTCTACTCCAATTAATACAATGGCATAATTCGGATATTTTTCAGCTACTTTTTTTATTAATTTATAATCAAACCATGTTGCTAATGCCCCATAGTAGCATATTATCCTATCATATTTAGATTTAATTTTTTTTATTATTTCTGGAATTTCATCTGTTGGCTGTTTTAAAAAATCTTCTATATTAACTCCATTAGTTGAAAGAGCAAATCTTTTTTTTCTAATTTGTTTTACGTTGTTATAAAGTTTATCAGCAGTCGTTATTATATAACACTTTTCATTTTTTAATATTTTTTTGTGTTTTTCTAAATATTTCTTAGGAAGATGATAAGTAATCTCTTCATGTATTTCATCAATATACTCATAGAGTACTTTATCATTTCTTTTTAGAGCCTCTTGAACAACGGAATAATCTGATATAGTGTCTGTTGAGTATAAATGAAGCACTCTTTTATCTGTTTTTATATTGCATAAATATTCAAAATCTTTAACTACAAAAAGATTATTATTTATTTTTTTATATACCCCTTTTATATTATCATATTGACTATTTGGCGAACAAAAAAAGTATAAAATATCCCCTCTTTTTGAAAATTCTAATGCTATTTGTTGGGGACGTTGAAAAATTGGTAAATTCCATTCTACATATGGAAAAAAGACAAATATATATTTGTATTTAGAATCGTTTATTTTATTTAGCAAATAATCATAACTTTTTTTCTCTTGTTTCTTATTCCTCTTTTTGGTTATTTTAACATCTAACTTATTAAAAAAAAGAAATATTCTATAGCTGACTTTATTCAATATTTTGATTATTGTTCCAAAAATTCCATATTTTTTTATGCTATTTATAATCCTCATATTTACTCTCCTACTCTACTTTTTCTCCATAAATTTTATATATTCCTCACACACTTCTTTTCCACCAATTCTTTGAATTGTACCATGTTCAATCCATACTACTTTATTACACATTTTTTCTATTTGTTCTATAGAATGTGATACAAACAAAACCGTTGTACCACCTGTTATCATTGATAACATCTTATTTTCACTTTTTGCTTGAAAGGCTATATCTCCTACTGATAAGATTTCATCTACAATTAATATTTCTGGTTCTATAATGGTTGCAATAGAAAATGCTAATCTTGCAACCATACCAGACGAAAAATTTTTTACTGGAACATCTAAAAACTCTCTTAATTCAGAAAATTCGATTATTTCTTCAAATTTAGAATCTATTAGTTCTTTAGAATACCCCATTACAGCACCATTTAAATAAATATTTTCTCTAGCAGTTAAATCCATATCGAACCCTGCTCCAAGCTCAATCATAGGGCAAATATTTCCATATACTTTGATCTCTCCTCTAGATGGCTTCATAACTCCTGCTACTATTTTTAGTAAAGTTGACTTCCCAGCACCATTAGATCCAATAAAGCCGACTACTTCTCCCTTATTTATTTTAAAGTTAACATCATTTAAAGCCCAAAATTCATTTTTCTTTTTTTGGTTTCTTTTTTCTTTATTAAATAAATCTATAAATCCTTGTTTTAGAGAAAAACCTTTATCAATACCAAGATTAAATCGCATTGATACATGGTCTACATCAATCATTATTTCTTTTTTCTTCATAAGTCCTCCTAAACATAGTAAATAAACTTGTCTTGATTCTTTTTAAAGACAAATATACCAATAAAGAATATTACTAAAGCTGAGACTGCACATCCTGCAAATTGACCAATAGTTGGACAATTACCATACAAAATGATTGTACGAGCAAAATTAACAAATTGATAAATTGGATTAAATTTCATAATAAATTGTAGAGTTGGATTGATTACATTTATATCATACATTATAGGAGTAAAATACATCCAAATGGTCATTATAATACCATAAATATAAAACATATCTCTTAAAAATACTGATATGGTTGATAAAATGAACCCCATTCCTACAGTAAATAAAAATAAACATATAAATGAGAATGGTAATAATAAATGCCACCAATTAAGTCCTGTACCGGTTGCTAAAATGATAATATATAAAGGTATTAATGTTAATAAAAAGTTTATTCCGACAAATAGGCATTTTGAAAGTGGAAAGATGTATTTTGGTATGTATACTTTATTAATAAGAGAAAAGTTACCAACAACACTACTCATAGCTAAATTAGAAGCTTCATTAAAGTAGTTAAAAAATGTCAATCCTATCATCAAATAGGCTAAATAACTTACTCCAGGTGTACTCATTCTAAAAACGTTAGAAAATACTATTGCCATTACTGCCATCATTAAAATAGGGTATAATAAACTCCAAAATATTCCCAGTACACTTCTTTTATATTTTACTTTAAAATCCCGTGATACTAATTGTTGTAATAAGAATCCATATTTTATCCATGTATATTTTATATTATTTATAAATCTTGACATAGCTAATCCTCCGTTTTTATTATATCATAACTTTTTTGGCTTTTCTACTTTAATGTAGGCCATTGCTGCAATTATTAGTAATGGTATAAAAATTGAAATTTGACTTAATATGTTTCCTGAAAGGTATGAAATAAAAAGAAATAAAATTATAGAAGAGCAAATACATATATTAAAATAATTAAAATTAAATATTAGATTTTTAAAAGATTTAATTAATAAAACTAAATATATTCCTAAAAATAAGATACATCCAATAATTCCATATGCGTAATATTGTAATACATAATCCCTTTCAATATTAAATATGTTTTGAATCCTATCATTTGTAATTCCAAATAACGTATCCATTTTATTATTATTTATCTCTTTTACTCTACTTACCATGGCTATTTCTAAATATCGATAGTCTGCTCTTTTATTGATTGGTTCATTTAAAATAGTTAACCAAAATTCTGGATCATATTCATAAGGATAGCTGTTTAAAATAAAATTTTCGTTAATTAACTTTTCTTCATAATTATATTTAATATATTCAATATCAGAGATATAGGAATCTTCTGTGGAAGCAACTAAATTATTTATACTTTTAGGTAATAAATAATCATAAACTTCATATCGACTAAATGTTGGTGAAAATGGTAAAATTACACTATATAAAACGATTAAAATTCCACATGGAATTAGTTTTTTCCAATTTATTTTCTTCTTTTTAATAATGCTATATATCATGTAACTTAAAATAATAGTAATAAAGACGAGAATGCTTCCTAAATTTGAAACTCTCGTTCCTAGTATTAGAGTTGTTAATAATAAAAGTATTAAATATATTAAATTTAAGCTTTTTTCTAGATAATAATATAAGCTTATTGGTATAATAGCTACGAGTAGGCAAGCTATCTGATTAGCATACATAAAAAAGCCTTTACTTGCTAATTCATTATAAATATAATTTTTATTAAACCAACTAAAAATACTTCCTTTTATAATTTCATCATTGTAACTACTAAATGATATTTTAAAAACATTGGTAATTATTATTATCCCACAAATTATTATAATCCAAGACTTTATTATTTTTAAATAATCTTCTTTTTGAAATTTAGAATAGTACATTAGATAGATAAAAAATATAGGAATGCTCATTTTTATTAAATATAGGATTTCATCTATATAATTATAATTAAAATTTCCGGGAACTAATGATTTAAAATCTAAGGCATTAATATGATGAAAAATGCTATATAATACTAAGATAAACATATAAATAGCCAAATATTTTATGTTTTTTCTAGAATCTTTATTAGCAAAATAAGTCCATAACAAAAAAATCGCTATAAAAACAATTTGAATTAAAGTTGCATAATTATTATAAAATATTTTCAAACTAAATATAGGATATATGCATAAAAATACTAATAATATCCGTTTTAAAGTTTCATTTTTTAACATTTCTTCCTCTTCTTCTCTTGTTTTCTTTTTGCGTGATCATATAATATGTCCGTTTTTAAAACTACAAATAATAATAATATCATCAAAGCTGCATAAATTGCTATAGCTATTTTATTATCTCCTAAAACAAAGAATATAGAAACAGCAGCAAATAAAATATTAATAAAATAAATAATTAATATACTAGCAGTTGGAGAATAACGCATTTTTAATAATTGATGATGAAAATGCTCTTTATCTGCTACTCCTATATTTTGATGTTTTAACAATCTTCTTAATATTGCAAATGCTGTATCAAATATAGGTATTGCTAAGATACAAAGCGGTACTACTAAAGAAGTAATTGTTGTTATTTTAAAGCCCAATAATGCTATAATAGATATCATGTATCCTAAAAACAAACTTCCTGTATCTCCCATAAATATTCTTGCTGGAGGAAAATTATAAAGTAAAAATCCTAGTGTTGCACCTAACATGATTAAAGATAAGATAATATCTAATCCTCCTATTTGATTGATTAAAAAGGCGATTATTGCTATTGTTAGAAAATAAATGGAAGAAACACCTGCTGCAAGACCATCTAGGCCATCTATAATATTAATCGAATTAGTAATTGCTACAATAAATAAAGTTGATATAGCATAACTAAGATATTTACTAATATATATTTTTAAACCTAAAAAACTTATTTCAGTAAAATATACTTGTCCGTAAATAACTACAAATAAGGCTGCAAAGATTTGAGCCAATAATTTATATCTTGCTTTTATCGGTTTGATATCATCAAAAATACCAGTTAGTATTAAAATGAAACCGCCAATTAATATTGATATCATTTGGGTATTAATTTCTCCAAAGATAGCATAGCCAATTAAAAATGCCACATAAATTGCTAATCCTCCTAATCTTGGCATAGGTACCTTGTGAATTTTTCTTGCATTAGGATAATCTAAAGCCCCTATATGAATTGCAATTTTTTTTACTAAAGGCGTTAATAAAGCACTTATTAAAAATGTTATTGCCACTATAAAAAAAACATTAAAGCCGTTTACTTCTAGGTTCATTTTTACCACCTTGTGCTTTTATTATATCAATAATTTAAAGATTAGTAAAAGACTATTTTACTTGTAATGTAAAAAAGTGCTTAAATTTGAGCACTTTTTATACAGGTTCATCTAAAATAATTGATGAAATTATATGGTAATGTTGCAAGTCTTGATAAAGCTACTAAAAGGTAATTATCCTTGTAATCTTCTATAGGCTTTACTAATTTCTCTTTTTTAATTAACTCATACAAATTATTTAAGTCTTCTTCTGTCTTAAAAAGACTTGCTAGTAGTACAAATTCAATTATAAAAGTTAGTACAAATAAAATCATTCCTAAATGAATTATTAAATCATTTTTAGCAATTGCTCCAATTATAATCATAATATAGCTTGCCATAACCAAAAATGAATTCATTTTTCTTCCTAGAGAAACATTTTTTCTTTCTTTGTCTGTTTCTAAAGCTACATTAATAGCCATAGTTGCTGCATACATATCTTCACCATCAAATACTTCTGGAGATAGTTTTATCACATTTCGATCCCTGTTATAATGATCTAAAAATCTGCCACTCTTTTTTATAATATGTGGCTCTTCGTTGCTAAGTTTTGAGGATAAAATTCGGGCAATTTCCATACCTGATAATTTTGATGTATTTTTTAAACCCTTACATGTTTTAGCAACACTTCTTAATAATAGATTGATTAAAAGTATTAAAACTATTACAATAATAAAAATTATTTCAACAATCATTATCTTACCTCATAAATAGTTCCTTCTCTAGTATCTTTTAGAACTATTCCCTTTTCTTCTAATTCTTTTCTTATTGAATCTGCTAAAGCAAAATCTTTATTTTTCTTAGCTTCTGTTCTTTTTTCAATCATTTCTAAAATATAACTTTCATCTACTATGCTTTTTTCTTTTGTTAGTAAATCTAATGACAATACTTTGTCAAATTCTTTAATAATTTCTTTTTTCGTTATATCATTCGTTTCTTCTTTTAGGCAATCATAAATTAAAGTAATTGCATTTGCTGTATTCATATCATCTTCTAAATAATTTTTGAATTTGGTAACATATGTTTCTTTTATATTTTCATCTACAATACCATCTTCTGTAAGACTATTTATTTTTGATTTTAATTTTTTATAAGCATTTTCTGCCCCACTTAAGGACTCTAAACTAAAAGTTAATTGTTTTCGATAATGGCTTTGTAAAACCATAAAACGATAACTTAAAGGATTAAATCCTTCTTCTTCTAGGAAAGATACAGTTAATACTTTTCCCTTAGATTTACTCATTTTACCCGTTGCATCATTTAAGTGTTCCCCATGAACCCAGTATTTACACCAGTTATGACCAATAAACGCTTCACTTTGAGCTATTTCGTTCGTATGATGTGGAAAAATATTATCAACGCCTCCACAATGAATATCTAAATGCTCGCCAAGATATTTTAAAGAAATACCTGAACACTCAATATGCCATCCTGGATATCCTTTGCCAAACGGACTATCCCATTTTAATTCTTGATCGTCAAACTTTGATTTCGTAAACCATAAAACAAAGTCTGTTTTATTTTTTTTGTTGGCATCTTCTTCTACAGTATCTCTTACACCACTTATCAATTCTTCGCCAATATGATTCGTTAATTTATAATAATCATTTAATTTTGAAGTATCAAAATAAATATTTCCACCTGCTTTATAAGCATATCCATTTTCTAATAACTTGTTAATAATTATTATATATTCTTCAATATTATCCGTTGCCGGACTTACTATATCTGGTTTTTTAATATTTAGTTTTTCAGTATCTTTAAAAAAAGCATCGGTATAAAATTTAGCAATATCTAATACTGTTTTATGTTCTTTTTTGGCACTATTAACCATTTTGTCATCACCAGTATCAGCATCACTAGTTAGGTGGCCTACATCCGTTATATTCATAACACGAGTTACATTGTATCCTAAAAATCTTAATGTTTTTTCTAAAATATCTTCCATAATATAAGTTCTTAAATTCCCTATATGGGCATAGCTGTAAACTGTTGGACCACAGGTATACATTTTTACGTGTCCTTCTTCCCATGGAATAAAATCTTCTATTTTTCTAGTTAAAGTATTATAAAGTTTCATATATAACTTCCTTTCATATTATTATTATATTATAAAGTGCTTACAAAAGAAAGATTTAATTATTTTAGTAATTTAATAATTAGAAAGGCTAGTATTAGTTTATATAATATTTTATCGACTCATTTAGATTATATACAGGACAAGTTCTAAGTTGTCAACTCAAATTAATTTAATTCTTTTTAATTACAATTCTGAATTTAGATTAATTTTATTATCTTCTTTATATTCATTAATAATTAAACTCGTGGTTGTAAGAAGCATACTAGCAATCGAAGAAGCATTTTTTAGCGTATTTATTACGACATTTGTTGGATCAATAATTTTTGTTTCTTTTATAAATTCAAATTTTTCTTCTAAAGTATTATAAATTATACTATAGTCGTTTGCTTTTATTTCGTTATATATTTTTTTATCATCTATTCCAGCATTTTTAAGAATTTCTATAAATGGTTGATTTAATGCATCTTTTAATAAAGCATATCCATTACTTTTTACCTGAATTTGATCGTGAATTTTTAACAAGCTCATTCCTGCCCCAGGTAATACCCCTTCATTCATACTTTTTAGAGCACACAAAGCATCATCATATCGCATTTTTCTTTCTCTTGCTTCTGTAATGGTTACCCCGCCAACACGAATTATTCCTTTTCCATTTGTTAATTTGGCTAATCTTTCATTTAAAAAATCTTTTTCATATGAGTCTTTCTCTTTAATTAATTTTTCTTCTAATTCTTTAATACGTTTTTCTACTTTTTCTTTTTGTTTACTATTTATTATTGTTACTTCTTTTTTATCTATTTTTATTTCATCACATTTAGCTAAATTATTTAAATTTATCTCATCATTTGTTTTTATTAATTTGGCATTCGTTAAAATTTCTATATCATTTAAAACTTCTATTTGATGAAGCCCATATTCTGGCATTTTCAATAAAATAACATTTGTTACTTTATTGAAATTTAAAGATAAAATTTCATTTACTACTTCTTCACTGTAGTCTTTTGCTATAGTTACTATTGGTACTTTTTTATCAATGATAAAATTGATCACTTCACTTATTTCTTCAATTTCTAATATTTCTTTATTTACCAAAAGTAAGTATGGCTTTTTAAAGGTTTGTTCTTCTTTACTATTTAAAAAGTATGGAGATGCAAGAAATGTTTCAAAAGTATACCCTTTAATAATTTCTGTATCTGTTTCATTTGTTTCGCTTTCCTCAATTTTAATTGCACCTTTTTGTTGAAGTCTCAGATATAGCGAGCTAATTTCTTTTCCAATTTTCTCATCATTTGCAGCAATGCTAGCTATATTTAAATAGTCTTTTTCTTCGGGATCTTTACTTTCTTTTTTTAACTCTTCAATTACTTCCTTTGTTGCTTCATCTAACTCTTTTTTTAGTATATTAGGATTTAATCCTTCTCTGATCTTTTTTATACCACTTTTAAAAATACTTTCTAATAATACTAAAGTGGTTGTTGTTCCGTCTCCTACTTCTTCATTTGTTTTAATGGATGCTTCTTTGGCTAGCGTAAGAATCGTATTGATGCATTCATCTTCACTTTCAATATTCTTTGCTATCGTTACTCCATCGTTAGTAATAAACGGACTAAACATTGAATGATCAATAATTGCATTACTTCCCTTTGGCCCTAAGGTTTTCTTTACTGTTCCACATAATAATTCAATTGCCTCTTCTTCATAATTGTATAATCTCTCACCCGTTATCACCTTTTTCATAAGCACTCTCCATTTCTATCATGTATTTCCAATATTTTTTGGGCATAAAATTCATTTGACAACGTTTATTTTTTCTTTCTTCAATTCCAATCGTTTCAAAAAAAGTTAGCCACAAATTTTCAATATCTTTTTCTTCTTTATCTAATTTTATGTTATCAAGATTAATATTATCTTTTGATACTATATAGTATCTTTTTTTATCATAAATACTATACCTATTTCTTCCAATATCATAGATAATCCAGTATTCATTCTTAAGACGCTTTGCAAAATGTTTGGATAATAGTTCTAAAACATTGTTTGTAGGACTAATCTCAGCATATAATATATGATTATTGATTTCTCTAAATCTTAAAAATCCTTTTAATTTATGATTTTCATTATTCACATATTTAGATATTTTTAAAGCACTAGATACACATTTTAAATTACGCATATAAAAAATTTTATTTTGATATTTTAAAGAGTTTAACCAAAAATAATAAATAATTAATTCTTTATTTTCTTCTTCTGAAAGAAAAACATAGTAAATCGTTTTTAAAATATTTGAAGATATTTTCATATTACTAATTTTTACTTGCTCTAGCTCTAATCTTACCGGTTCTTCTAATAAAGAAGATATATACTTATTTTCATCACATATATTAAGCGGTTTTATTTTAAATTTTAGCAAATGATTTATTAGAGATATTAAATTTAAAAATGTTCCGTCATATAAGTAGATTAAATTTTCTTTCATGAGAATAAACTTAATTGCTCCTTATTTTGGATTATCTTTTCTTGATCTTCTAATATTAAATTTGCTTCAATAAAACTTTTTTTAAAATATTCATTATTTATAAAGTATTTATTATTACATGTGATAAAATACTTTGCTCTTTTCATTACTATTCCCATTTTTTTCAAGTCTTGGAAGTGAATTTTAAAATTTTTGCGACATGCAATAATTCTCTGGGCTGATTTTATCCCTATCCCAGGTACTTTTAGTAAATCATAATAAGATGCGGTGTTTATCTCTTTAGGGAATTCTTCTAAATGTCTTAAAGCCCAATTGGCTTTTGGATCCATTAAAATATTAAAATTAGGATTATCCTGATCTAATAAATCATTTACTTTAAAACCATAAAATCGAAGAAGCCAGTCCGCCTGATATAATCTATTTTCTCTAACTAAGGGTGGTGTAATTAAGCTTGGTAACATTTTATCTTTATTTACGGGTACATAAGCTGAGTAAAATACACGTTTTAATTCATATTTTTTATATAAGTACTCGCTTTTATTCATAATATCGAAATCGGTTTCTTTTGTAGCTCCTATAATCATTTGGGTACTTTGACCAGCTGGAGCATAGTTATATTTTCGATTTTCTTTTATATATGACATTATTTTAGTTACTTTGTCACTTTTTTTATTAGGAGCTAATAATTTTAATCCTTGTTCAGTTGGAAGTTCAATATTTGCACTTAATCGATCTACTAAACTTCCTAATTCTTTTAATAAGTGTTCGCTAGCACCAGGAATAGCTTTACAATGGATATAACCATGAAAATGGTATTTCGTGCGAAGCATGCGAACCGTTTTAATTAATAATTCCATTGTATAGTCTGGATTTTTAATAATTCCTGAACTTAAGAATAACCCTTCTATATAATTTCGACGATAAAAATTCATGGTAATAGTACATATTTCTTCTGGAGTAAATATTGCTCTTTTAATATTATTGCTTCTTCTATTAATACAATATTTACAATCAAATATACAACAGTTGGTCATTAATATTTTTAAAAGAGAAATACATCTTCCATCACTAGCAAAGGAATGACATATTCCAGAGTATGCGGCATTGCCAACTCCATTTTCATTTTTTCTTTTACTTCCACTAGAAGAACAAGAGGCATCATATTTTGCTCCAGCAGCTAATATTTTAAGTTTTTCTTCTAAAGTCATATATATCACCTAATAAAATTATATACCAAACAAATGTATATGTCAAACAAATATTCGTTTCCAAGTTTTAGCAATTAAAAAGGCAATCATATTTTATGATTACCCTTTATATAATTTCATAAATTTTTCATATAATTCCTGACATTTTTGAACATCCATTTCCGGAACATTTTTTAATGGGTTTTCTATTTTTAATTCTTCATACTTTGAAAATCCTAAATGATGAAATGGTAAAAATTCGATTTTTTCAATATTCTTTATTTTTGTAAGATAATCTGCTAATTCTTTTAAATAATTTTCATTATCCATAATTCCTGGGACAATTACTTGTCTTATCCAAACTGGTTTATTACTTTTATTTAAGCATTCAATAAATTTCTCACTTTCATCAATAGATGTTCCTGTTAATTTTTTATATCCTTCTTTATTTGGATGTTTGATGTCTAATATTACTAAATCAATCAGAGATAAAATTTCTTCATATTTGCCTATACCAACTCCGGCTGTATCTAGTGCAATATGAATGTTTTCGGCTTTTAATTTTTTACATATATCAATTAGAAAATCTATTTGTAATAATGGTTCGCCTCCTGAGAAAGTTACTCCACCATTATTTCGCTTAAAATAAGGTTTATTACGAATAATTTTAGCAACTAATTCGTCAGTCGTATAATTTAATTCTCCCATTTTCCAAGTTTCTGGATTATGGCAATATAAACATCTTAGTTTACAGCCATTTAAAAATATTACAGTTCTTATTCCTGGCCCATCAACTAATCCAAATGTTTCAATAGAATTTACACTAGATTTCATTAAATCCTCTCGTGGAAAGTTCTTGCAATTACTTCTTCTTGTTGTTTACGCGTTAGACGATTAAATCTTACTGCATAACCAGATACACGAATAGTCAACAATGGATATTTATCTGGATTTTCCATCGCATCAATTAATGTTTCTCTGTTTAAAACATTTACATTTAAATGATGAGCTCCTTGAGTGAAATATCCATCTAGTAAACTTACTAAGTTTTCTACTTGTTCCTCTTTCGTATGGCCTAAAGCACTAGGTATGATTGAGAAAGTATTTGAAATTCCATCGCGACAACATTTAGCATATTCTAGTTTAGCAACTGAATTTAATGAGGCGATAGCACCACTTTCATCTCTTCCATGCATTGGATTAGCTCCCGGAGCAAATGCAACACCTTTCTTTCTTCCATCTGGTGTAGCTCCTGTTTTAGAGCCATATACAACATTTGAAGTGATTGTTAAAACTGATAAAGTAGGTTCAGCATCGCGATAGCACTTATGCTTTGCAAGTTCTTCATAGAATTTTTCTGTTACTTCTTTTGCTATATTATCCACACGATCATCATCATTTCCGTATTTTGGATATTCTCCTTCAATTTTAAAATCTATCGCAATTCCTTCTTCATTACGTATTGGGAAAACTTTCGCATACTTAATTGCAGATAAAGAATCAGCTACTACAGATAAACCTGCTATACCATAAGCCATTAATCTTCTTACATTGGTATCATGTAGAGCCATTTGTCCTGCTTCATAAGCATATTTATCATGCATATAATGAATAATATTCATCGCATTTGAATATACTTCTGCTACTTTAGATAACATTTGGAAATAATTTTCTTTTACTTTTTCATAATCTAATACTTCATCAGTATTTTTATCAAATCCTTCAATTACTAATGTATCTTTTACTTCATCTACTCCACCATTTAATGAATAAAGCAAAGCTTTGGCTAAATTACAACGAGCTCCAAAGAATTGCATATCTTTACCTTCACGCATTGCCGAAACACAACAAGCAATGGCATAATCATCGCCATAAATTGGACGCATAACATCATCATTTTCATATTGAATTGCATCAGTATCAATACTCATTTTAGCACAATATTTTTTAAATTCTTCTGGTAATTTTTCGCTCCATAATACTGTCATATTTGGCTCTGGTGCTGGATCTAGATTCGTTAGAGTATGAAGGATACGGTATGATGTTTTGGTTACCATACTTTTATTATCCTCGGTTATTCCGCCAATAGATGCTGTAACCCAAGTTGGATCGCCTGAAAATAATTCATCGTAATCTGGTGTTCTTAAATGTCTTACTAATCTTAATTTGATTACAAATTCATCTATTAATTCTTGAATTTCGCTTTCAGTAATTGTTCCATTTTTTAAATCTCTTTCAAAATAGATATCAAAAAAAGCGTCTACTCTTCCTAAAGACATTGCTGCCCCATTATTTTCTTTTACCGCTGCTAAATAAGCAAAATAAGTCCATTGTACTGCTTCTTTACTATTTTTGGCTGGTTTTGCAAGATCAAAGCCATAACGACTAGCCATTTTCTTGATAGCATTTAAAGCTTTTATTTGCATTGATACATCTTCTCTTAATTGAATTAGTTCTCGATCCATTGGTCCAGTTAAACTTGCCAAATCTTTTTTCTTTTCTTCAATTAAATAATCAATACCATACAAAGCTACTCTTCTATAATCGCCAATAATACGTCCTCTTCCATAAGCATCTGGAAGGCCTGTTAATAATCCTGCATGTCTTGCTCTTTTAATTTCATCGGTATATGCATCGAAAACACCATCATTATGAGTTTTGCGGAATTCGTTTAAATATTTATCTACTTCTGGATTTAATTTATAACCATAAGCTTCTAATTCTTGATAAACCATTCGAATACCACCATAAGGGTTTACGATTCTTTTTAGCGGTTTATCTGTTTGAAGTCCAACGATTACATCATCTTCTTCACAAATATATCCCGCATCAAAAGCGTCAATTCCTGACATATGATCTGTATCAATGTCTAATACTTTTTTCTTTAATTCTTCTTTTAATAATTCTGTACAGGTTCCCCATACTTTTTTGGTTTTTTCTGTTGCTCCTTCTAAAAAGGACTCATCACCTTCATAAGCTTTGTAATTCTTTTTAATAAAATCACTTACATTAATTTCTGTAGTCCATAGACCTTCTTTAAAATTTAACCATTCTTCTTTCATATTTAACCTCCATGCTAAAATATTATATCATTAATTCTTACTCTTGTTTAGATTATTTTACTTTAGTTGTCACTCCTTTGATATGTTTATATTTTTTTAAATCATCCATATTAATAAAGGGATAGGTATGCGTATAGAAAATAAAGTTTTATCTTTTAATATTATAATTAATTTTCTAGTTTCTATGATAAAAATTGGAGGAGGAATATTTTTCCAAACTTTTACGCTGGTCATTGACGGAATTTATACTATCGGAGATTTGATTACGGATATTTTAGCAATTGTTGGAATTAAATATGGTAAGAAACGTGCTAATAAAAGGTACCCTTATGGTTATGGTAGAATATTTTATATTATTTTACTTTTCATGGGAATTATTGGTTTATTTATTGGAATTACCGTTATTTATTTTAGTTTTACTATTCATTATCAAAAGCCTGCTTTAGAAATTATTTTTCTTATTTTCATGGCGATTATTCTTAAACTTTACAGTGCCAAAAAACTTTTTATTGTTGGCAAAAGGAAAAAAAGTGAATTATTACTCGCATCCAGTTTGGAATCTAAAAGTGAAGCTTATTCTACTTTAGGTTTAATAATCATTATTATTCTAAGTCAATTTATTCCTAAAGTTGATATGATTGGTGGAATATTAATTGCTATTTTATTAATTTTTAAATCTTTACAACTTATTTCTCACAATATTTCATTACTGATTGGGAATTCATTTGATGATGAAAAAATTAAAGAAAAAATCAAAAAATATGTGGATAAATACAAAGTTATTCACATTACTAATTTAGAGCTTATACAAGATGGACCTTATTTTCAAGTTATCATTACTCTACAAGCAAAAAAAGATATTAAAGTTCGGAGTTTACTTAGAATACAAAATAGAATAAAAAAAGAACTTAAAGCAACAACATTAGGCCTTAAGTTCATCGAATTTCGTATTACTTAATTATTTTAAGAACAAAACTAGAGATATTACAAAGAATAAAATTCCTAAAATAAGAGTTAATCTGCTAATAAATAGTTCAAATCCTCTTTCTTTCATATTTTGAAATAATACTTCATTTCCACCCGTAATGATTTGACCTGCATCACTAGCTTTATTTCCTTGTAATAATACTACTACAATTAATAATACAGATATAATTAATAAAATTGTCTCTAACATAACCATCATTCCTTTTTTGTAACAGGTATAGTATATCATAATTCTTTTATAATAACAACTTTTTGTTGATGCGTTTTATTATTTTCTATATAATTATATGCGTGGAGAGTGTTTATATGGTTATAAATTTTACTAATTTTCAAATTACAAGTTTTGATAAATCTAACCCCGCCCATTTATCCTTTTTAAAAAGCTTAATTAAAGATAAAACAATACTTGAAAGATTTCAAGGCTTTAGCCAACATCTGCTACATAATTTTGGAGATGAGTTTTTTGATCGTGGTTTTTTTATTATTTATAATGCCACTATTGTTGGTTATTTAGATATTGGAAACTTTAATCAAATAGATTCTTGCGTTTATTTAAGATGTGCTATTCACAAAGATTTTCGAGGACAAAATATTGGCAAAAGCATTTTAAATGAGATTACACATTATATTTTTTATACTTATCCTTATATTGAAAGTATTCGACTTAAAATCGCTCAAGATAATATCCCAAGCCTAAAAATTGCTCAAGCTTGTGGGTATCAATGGTTAAATGATGATTATTATGGAAAATATAATCCGAATCATCAAAATATTAAAAAATAATTCTTTTTAAAATTAGATAAACTGACAGTAAATTAAAAAAATTTCTATTATAAATAATGCGGTAAATTCTAGAATAATATCAACATCCCAAAATAGTAATTTGCCACCTATTAATAATCAAAATAGTAATCTTTTCTCAACAAATTGATGAAGTTATAAAGGAATATTAATCAAAAACATTGTATGACTGTTTTAGAATATACTCTAGAAATGTTACCAAAATTATGGTTAAAGATTACCCTATAATTTAGCCGTTAATAAATTAGATCAAAATAATGAATGAAAGTGGCAATAAAAATGGAGAATATCGTAGATTAAGTATAGAAACACTAAAGAAAATAACTCAAACTTTACAACAAATGTGAGATATTGTTATATATCTTATAATAATGATTACGTTTTAACAACGGATTTAAGCGATAAATCAAGATAGACATATAATTGCAAGTATTACAATAAATGAATGAAAAGTTATCAAGAAAATGGTGATATTGTTTATGACATTAATGATGACATACAAAAAATGAGTTATTCGCTCAATACTCAAATTGTGCTAAAGAACAACTCATAATATTTTATTTCTCGTCATTTTTAGGAATTTCCTTTTAAATTTAATTTTAATTACTTATTCTCAAGCGATTCTTTTACAATTTTTTCCCATCTTTCAGGAGTTGCTTCTTTATCAATGATCTTTTTTTGCTCTGTTTTTGGTACTTCACTATAAATAGGAGCATTATATCTTGCTACTCCACCATGATGGGAGCAAGCACCTCTTCCAGTAGCGCAAGTTGGACTGAAGGTACCGTCATTACATAAAGTACAGTATCCTGTTATCTTTTTTTCATAAGTTGTGATTGTTTCCATATGAAACTGTTCTTCTTCAGGTGGATAATATTTATAGACTTCGTAAATCACTCCATCCACTTCACAATTGTTGGTAATTTTGCTTCCGTCGCATATTGGTAATTCTTCTTCGACGGGTTTATTATCCTCAGCGGAAACTTCTATTGTTTCTGAATTTTGTTTTTCCTTATTATTTGTTTCAAAAGTTTTTGTATTATTATTGCTAAAAATTCCTACTAACAAAAGAAGAGCTACAACAATAATTATTGCTATTTTAAATTTATTTTTCTCTTTCATAAACCTACACCTTGCAAGTATTATACTATTGTATATTTTAAATTGCAACTTTTATATAAAATCTTCCCATGGATCTTTTTTCTTTAGTCTTTTTAGTGCTTCTTCCATAGTTATTTCATCTGGTTTTATTTTATCTAATTCATTCCATGATATTGGCATAGATACCGTTAGTTTTTTTCTTATTCTAAGAGAATAAGGGGCTACACTTGTTGCACCCTTTGTATTTCTTACCCAATCAATGAAAATTTTATTTTTCCTTCTTTCTTTTTTCATATTACTTGTATACTTATTAGGCCATTTTGCTTCCATTAATTTAGCAATATTTTTCGCTATTTTTCTAGCATTTTTCCAAGTTATTTTTTCTTTTAAAGGAACTACGATATGATACCCTTTTCCACCACTGGTTTTTAGATATGAATCTAATTTATAATCGTCTAATATACTTTTTAAATCTCTTACTCCTTCTCTTAATTTTCCTAAGTTTAGTTTTTCATCTGGGTCTAAATCAAATACTAATATATCAGCATGATTCACATCGTTTACTTTACTTCCCCATATGTGAAATTCATAGCTATTCATTTGAACCTCGGATATTAAACCATTAATGTCTTTGATATAATAATAATCATTTTGATTATCATTTTTATTCTTTATTTTCTTCTTTCCTAAAAATTTATATATATTTTCAAAATGTTTCTTATAAAATTTTGTTTCGTTTATTCCATTTGGATATCTTATGGTACTAATTAGTCTATTTTCTATAACTGGTAACATATGTTTTGCAACTTCTTTATAATAATTTATGATATCTATTTTTGTTACTTTAGGATTTTTATATATTACTTTATTTGGATGAGTTATTTCAATTCTTTCTATGTTATTTGCTATTTCTTCCATAGTTCTATTTGTTTTTACGCTTTTATTAAATTCATTTATATCATCAAATAAATGATGCTCATCTTTATCTTTAATTAGTAACCAGTATTTATCATCTTTTAATTTTACTAAAGTCCACATTCCCTTTAATCTTTCTCCTTTTAAAATAAATTTAATTGGGCCTTTTTTAAAGTTTGGCTTATATTCTTTTATAGGTTCCCAATATCCCCTATCCCATAACATTACTGTTCCACCACCATATTCTCCTTTAGGTATTGTCCCTTCAAAATTACGGTAATCTAAGGGATGGTCTTCTACCATAATTGCCAACCTTTTATCTTTTGTATTGTAAGATGGGCCTTTCGGTATCGCCCAACTTTTTAAAACACCATTCCATTCTAGCCGAAAATCATAATGATCTTTTCTTGCTAAATGATGTTGAACGCAAAATCTTAATCTGTTTCCTTTTTTCCTTGTCTTTCCCACAGGTTCTTTTGTTTTTGTAAAGTCTCTTTTTTTATTATATTCTATTAATTTTTTTTGCATATTAAAATCCTCTAATATTAGCTTGGTATTATTAGAGGAATCTATGCTATTATATATTGCAATATGCTTCAATATAAAATTCTTTTGAGCTTCATTTTATACTCTCCTTTACAGTTTATAATTAAGCATACTGCAATTTAATTTTTTAGAAAGCAAAAAAACTAGGATTTCCTATTGAAATTCCTAGCTTTCTGCTATCAAACAAACCAAAAGGTTTGATTTTCCCATAAATGGAGCAATAAACTCACGAGTTTTACACCCAAATAGTAAAAGTATTTAATAATACTTGATAAATTAATTATAGTACAATTTAATATTTTATTCAAGCCTATCCTAAATTAAAAACAATTTTTCATCTTCTGATAAAGTTAATATTATATCTTTATCCATATCAATATTATCATGCATCTCTATGCTTTGTTTTAAAATTGCAGCGATATATTGAAAATTTTGTTTTTTTATCAAATCAATTGTTTGATAGAAATCATTTTGATGAATATTTTCCAAAACATCATGAACAACAAATTTAGGACATTTTATATTCATATCTTTTGAATATTTTAGGTAGGCTAAATCAAATGCAATAATTGCAGTTTTTCTAGTTCCTGTACTGAAGCTTCCATCTACATTTGAAATTGAAAGAGGAAAACCAGATTCATTATAATATAAAAAGTATTCAGCATTAACAGTTTTTTTAGAAAAACTAGTAAATATTGAATTGAATTTTTTTAGATTTTCTTCCACTTTATTATCTTTATTTTTCTCTATTTGATCTTTAAGAAGATTTGTAGATTCTTCTATTCTTCTATCATAATCCATATATATGTCTCTAGCATTATAACATTCTCCCAATCCAGTTTGATAATTATTTAAATTGTCTTGTAAATTTAAATATTCATCTAAACTACCGCTTTCCACCAAAAACATATATTCCTTATTATTTTCATAAAACTCTTCTTTTTTTCTATTCGCAAGGTTTAATTTTTCTTTTTTACTATTTAACAACTTTTTATAAGTATTAAGTTGATTTTTATTTAATTCGTTATTAAAAATAACTAGTTCTTCAAATTTTTTGCTTAAATCAGAAATATTAAATTTAACGTCTTCATAAAATTCCTTTAGCTCATTAACATCTACGTCTTGTTTATCAGCTAATTCTTTCTCAATATTTTCTTCTAATATTTTAATTTCAAAAATTAATTTTTCACATTCACGAGTAAGTAAAGAATATTCATTTCTATTTTGCATTATTTTTTCCTCATTTAATACAATTTTTTCATTTAAATAAGTCTGTTGTTTACCTTCTAATTCTTTTACTTTACTTGAGATAATATTTATTTTTGCATCAATTTGATTTAAACTTTCATATTTTAGACTTTGCTTGACCATCCTATATTGTCTTTCCAAATCAGCGATATTTTCTCGTAAACGTAATATAATATTCTCTATTTCTTCATTTTTAAATTTGAAAAGGTAATTATATATATTTTGATATTCAGCTGTTGTACAATGATCCGTATTGAAATATAAGAAACTATTATTATCGCCATTCATATTAACTCTAATAAATTTTCCTATAACGCTTCTAAATGATGGCATATTCTCGTTATTATCAAAAATTATTTTATTTAATTCTTCTTTATATTCGTTGTAATTATATTTTTTATTATTTATTGTTCTAATTCCTTTAGAAAAAAGTTCAACCATTAATGTATATTTATTTTTGAAAGACTCATCAACTATTGTTAATTCGATAAAAACCTTTGAGTTTTCAATATAATCCTTTAGTTTGTGATTTTCTGAAGATGTTTCAGGATCTATATATAAAGCTTTTCTATCTTTTGCACCAAATGCAATGTCAATCAATCTTAGAAAAGTGGTTTTTCCTACACCATTTCCTCTTTTTCTGTTACCTTCATCAACAATTAAATTAAGTCCATTTAAATTGAATTTTATATCTCTTATAATACTTTCTGTAGGAAATGATTCTTTAATAATTAATCTTTCAATTAACATGATTTTATCACATCCTCTTCTATTCTTATTTTCTCAATTAAATACAAAAAATTCAAAGCATAAATATAACTCTTATAATCTATACTTTCATTTGAATTTTGTATATTTTCATATAATTGCTTTACCGATAGCGATGAATTATTTAAATATTTATAAACTAATGTTGCAATATAATAAATTGTTTTACTAGGTTTAACATTTTTATTTATTAATAACATAATTCATCCCTTCTTTCTTTACTTAGTTGGCTTTTTTAATATTTGGCATTTTTCAAATACATATAACACTATTTGACATATAGAATATCTAATATCTTCATTAAAATATTCTTGATTATCTATTAAACTTGTATGCTCCATCAGTTTGTTTTCTATAGAAAATAGCAATTGATCTCCTGTATAATCTGGATTATTTGTTAAGATTTCTAAATATAATGTTTTAATTATTCTTATTAATTTTATAGATTTATTCCCCAAAGATTTATTGACGATATCATCAATATCAACTAAATACATTCCTAAATCTTCATATAATTCTTTATGGGAAATTAAATTATTAAATTCAATTTTTTCAAGTAATTCTATTGGCAATTGTGAAATATTCATATCTTCTGCAAAACTTAAATTACTTCCAATTAAATCTCTACATAATTTTGATAACAATTCATATTTTATTGGTTGTTGATATAGATTTAATATATTATTATCACCATTTACATTAACACCATTATCTCCTGTTATTAGTGTAACTTCACTACTACTCATAGCAAATCCCCCTACAGTTTATTATTATCTCCCGTAACATTTTTTCCACCATTGCCTGAAATTTGTGTTATTCTTTTGTACTTTTTTTGTTCATTTTTATAATTTCCATTTATATTAACTGTCTTTTTATAAAATGTAAAACTAGCCCCCGCAAATAAAGCAGACAAAATTGCACAAATTAATGAAATTATTTCATTGATATCCATAGTAAAACCTCCAAATATATTATACATTAAAATTTAATTTTATGATAGTATCTAGAATTGTTTTTTAAGTCGTTTTACATATATATGAAAATTAAAACCCTTTAGCTATTAAAGTGTTATACAATTTTTTTATTTTGCAGCATCCGTTTATATTCTTCTAATTCCTTTAAGTAATCTCTTCTAAAATAATTTTCATGCAACCATTTTACTCCTTCTGCTTTTACAAAAATCATACCTGCTGTTTCAAACTTAATTGGATATGAAAATTCCTTTTACATTCTATGAACTGCTACTTGTATTATATTTCTACTTTTATTAAATTCTAAATCTAAAAATCTTAATAAAGTATTTCGATATTTTTTAGGTTGAGGAATTATTCCTAATTCCTGTTCTAGTGCAAATATTCTTTTTTTATAAAATTCTATTTCTAAAATTAAATAGTGTTCTTCTTTATTAAGATAAACTTCTTTTAACCATTCCACACATTCTTGTTGTATATATACCTTTTCTTTATTATTTTCTTTTATTCTTTTTATCCCAGATTCTAAAGGATGTCTTCTTTCTATATTTCTCATAATTCTACCAAATTGTTTTGCAGTTAATGGAAACATCTCTTGAACTTGTGTTCTATCTATCAATTTTTCACTCATAAAATATATCCTTTCTGAAAAATTAAGGAACGCTTAACGTAATATAGAAATTTTATCTATCAAGCATGGTGTATACACACCCATCATCTTGTTAGGGAATACCCCCTAAAGCCCTAATAATTACTCTCCGACAGTTTTATTTTTTTCTGTATATTTTTTACTAATTTCATTAGATTTTTCAATCATTTCTTTCACTTCTTTTTCATAGTTTTTATTATTAATTAATACTTCAGAAAGCAAAGAATAAGGTATATCCTTTGCATAATAATAAAAAAGAATGTAATAATCAATTCACAAGAATTAATATTACACTTATATGGTACCAGGTGTTTTCTTATGACTTCAAAAGGAAAAAAGCATATTAAATATACTGATGAATTTATAAACGATATTGTCAATCAAATGAATAATGGTGTAACTGCATATTATCTTGCTAAAACAAATAATATTTCGATTTATACAATTAAAACTTGGACAAGAAAATTTATTAATCATCCTGAATTATATCCTACTGCCGGTAAAAAAAGAGACAGAAAAAAAGATTCAGATTTAACAAAAGAAGATTGGAAAGAAAGATATGAAATATTAAAAAAATACCGGGCCTTCCTCAAGGCACAACGAGAGAAAAAGTAACATTTATAAATTTATATAGGAATAATTATAAACTTACTAATATATGCTCTGTACTAAATATAAGTCCTAAGACTTATTATAAGTATAGAAATACGGAAGATCCAGATTACTATGATTATTTAATAATTAAAGAAATATTTGATGATTCTAAAGGTACATATGGATATCGTAGGATTGTTGATGGCCTACTCCTAAAATATGGTGTAATTATGAATGGAAAGAAGGTATTAAGAATAATGAAAAAATATAATTTAATTGCTGAATATATAAGAAAATCAAGAAGAAAACACAAAAACGAAAAAATTGAAGATAATGTTAAACCAAATTTATTAAATAGAAATTTTATTACTGACGCTTTAAATAAAGTATGGGATACAGATGTAACATATTTAATATTTAAGGGGACTAGAGCCTATCTATCAACTATTATTGATTTATATGATAGACATGTTGTTGCATACAAAATATCAAAGCATAACGATAATAAATTAGTTATGGATACTTTAAATGAAGCATTAACAAAAGAAAAAGATGTACATGGATTAATCCTTCATTCAGATCAAAGATTCCAATATACATCTTATGAGTACAAAGCTATTTGTGAATCAAATGGAATAACTATTTCAATGGCTAGAAAAGGGACTCCAATTGATGACTCTCCAATAGAGAGTTGGCATTCACTTCTTAAAAAAGAAACTTTGTACAATAATAATATAACATCTTTACAAGAATATATAGTGCTTGTAGAAGAATGGATATTATTTTATAACACAACTAGATTAAAGTCAAAAATCAAGAAAAAGAGAAAAACTTACGCAAAAAGGGAAAAATAGTTTTTCTCTTTTTAATGAACAGGTTTTTATTGATGTCTACCAAACAGGGTTCACATCAATAGGCATTATGGGGTTAAGTTTGGGTACTAATTATAGAGTTTATTATTCAAACATCTTATTGATAATATCCCATTCTGTTGTAGGACTAGTGTAATTTTCACTTTTCACCTTGCTATCTATATATGATTGCTCAATATCATATATAATGGCTTCATCAATATCAAAATAATAAAATATACTATCCTCATCAATTTCCTCATCGTTGATTTCAATAGGTAAGTCCTTAGTCTTTTCCTCTATTACATCATATAGAGTATCGAGAATTTTATTTTTAATACTTGGATAATATTTATCTATATAATAATCTTTCCAGTCACTCTCCGACATTTCATCTACTTCTGGAGTTGATTTATCAGTTAATTCTATCATTCTAATTTCATCTGAAACTATTTGCTGTAAGTCTTCATTAATCTTATCTCGTGTGTAATCAATAATTGCATTAATATATCCCTCTTTATAAATACCAATTAATTCTTCATTCAAATCATCATCAATCTTTTGATTATGCCATTTATAAACAAGATTAATTTCATCTGTAGCCATATTTTTAATAATAAATTTGATATTTTCATTAAATTCAGACATTAAATCGTAATAATCTATAAACCCTTTTTCTAAAAAATCTATAACAATACTATTAAAACCAAAATAATAGTGTTGGCAAAAATTTATAAATGCTTCTTTTACATTAGTTGCTATATCCTTACTAAATATATTATAGATAGTTATTAGTTTAATATAATAAAAATATATAGTGTATTCAGTAGAAGACAAATCAAAAATACTATTATTTAATATCATTTCTTTAATTTGATTTTCTTTTTCTAGGTCGGTTGTCATTTTAATTATTTGCTCTATATATTGTGAATTTTCAACAATAATATTTTTTTCCACTTTATTATTATTTATTGTTTCTTTTAAATAATCATTTATAGATGGATTAATAACTGCTATATATCGATTATTTTTATCATAAATTATTCTTACCAATGAATTTGATAATCTTTTTAAAGTATTTTCGTATGAATTTAAAGTAGTATCCCTATTATGATTTTTTATTCTTTTATTAAAAGCACTTTCTAAAATAGAATTTTCAATCTTTATATCAGTTAGCGAATATAAGGTATTCATAAATATTCTATCAATTTCATCTAGTCTGTTTCTAAACTCATCTTCCCATACACTTTCTGGATTATCTAGTTTGGATTTAATGTAATTATAATAGTTATTTGCATTTGTAGTCTCATAATTGGATTTTTTAGTGACATATTCTATTATTCTTGGATTATAGTTATTATGTTTAACAATTTTTATATAATTTTTATTATATTTTATATTTTCAAAATAATCACTTGGTAAATCATTGAAATATAAATGGTTGTATAGTATTTCAGCCTTTTCTAAATATGTCATTTTACTTAAATCAATCAGATAATTTTCTTCTTCGTATTGTTCCATTAAAGAAGAAAAAATTAAAGAAGAATGTTTGGCTTCATTTAAGATAGTTATCCTACTATTAAGTATTAATTTCTTTGTGGGATTTTTTGCAATAAATGAGATTAAGGTCTTTAATTCATTTGGTTGGTTATCATTAAGTTTTAAATAATGTTGTCCCAAAAAGTCATCTAACAATATTATTTCTTTTTTTGTTGGGTCTATACTAATGGTTTTTTTTATATCCTTAATATTATTATCTGTCACATATCTAACTATATAATCATTTCCTGCATAGAATAGTAATAACATTTTTGAAATTGTACTTTTTCCAACTCCAGGCTCTCCTGTAATTATTATTATATTTTTTTCTTCTAATTTTCTTTTACAATCATAATATGAATTTGTTGTAACAAAGAGTTTTACATATTTTTCTATATCAAAAATAATTTCGTTACAATCGATAAATATATTTTGATTTTGTATAGTAGACAAAATATTACTAGCACATAGCCATAATTTATAATTTTTTTCTACGATATCAGTATTTTCTTTTTTCCCTAAAAAATCATCGATTTCATTTTTATCAATAATATCAGAAATGCTGTTAATATAACCATCAAACATTTTTAATATTTCCAATTTGTTATTTCTTGTCAAACTTAAACTCGTAAAGATATAATAACTTTTTGGATTGTGTTTTTTAACCTTTTCAATTTCTGATTTCAAAGTGCTTTTTAAATCACTATATTTACTATTGATATAATGTTTAACTTGTATCATATGATTTATAAATATTTCACCATCACTTAAATCAATTCCTTTATCTCTTCCTTTAGCAAATCTATTTAAAGTTACAGACAATTTTCTTTCCATAATATCTTTACATAGCATTTCAAATTCAAAATCATTTAAATTAGATAAGTCAAACATTCTATCACTCCTTATAGTTAAGATAACAACATTATTGTATCAATCAATTGTTGTTTGTTTTTATGTGTATAAGTATTATCTAATAAGTCCTGTGATTTATGACCCATTATTAATTTTATACATAATTTATTTGCTCCAACATTATCAAGCCTCGTGGCTAGCGTAGGTCGGCAATCATAGGGATAATAGTTTAACGACAAACTACTCATCATTCTATCCCATCTTTCTTTGAAACTTGAATAGGTATATTTACTTCCAATGTTACTGGTAATTAAATATTTTTGTGCTTTTTTTAATCTTTTCTCAATTAGTGGAACTATTTTTTCGTGAATTGGTATTATTCTATTTTTTCCTGCTTCTGTTTTAGAACCACCAATCATATATCTTTTATCTAAAAATACATTTGCAGTTTCAATATCCAATAATTCATTAGGTCTTAAACCAGTATATATCATTATCAAAGCCAAATCTACATCTGCTGTATCAATATTATTCCATAAATAATCTATATTTTTTTCTTTAATATCAGTGTGCATAAATGATATAGTTTCTTTCCCTAATTCAACATACCTAGCATAATTCTTATTTATTGGAATATCTAATTGACTAGCAAAATCAAATAATTGTAAGCAAAGGCTTTTTATATATTTTTTGATAGTAAAACCATAATTACAATTGTCTATTATTTTTTGAATATCTTCAGTTCTTATTTCAATAAATATTTTATTATGAAGAGATGTACAATGATTTTTAAAAATATTCTTATAATTTTTAAGACTATTAAATGCCATCTCTTCATTTTCGATTTTCTTATTCTTCTTACTTATCCATTTTTCGTATAATTGTGAAAATGTTAAATTTTTAAAATCAACATTATATGGTGTATTATTATATAATGCTAATGATTGCAATGCTTCTTCTCTAGTGGAATAATATCCAATAGGTTTAAATATTTGTTGACCTTTATCATTATATCCAATTGTTTTCTTTGCAATAAATGGTTTTCTTCTATTTCCTTTTAATTTGTAGACACTTCCATATCCATTTGGTAATTTCATATTTAACTCTCCTTATATTTACTAATTTTTAAAATAGTAGTATAATTTGAGTACACAAGTGCTATCCAGTTTTTGTGTACTCGACTTATTGTTGCTCGAACAACAGTAAGTCTTTTTTCTTTTAATCTCCGTTCCAATGTTCTTGTTCTTCAATAATATCACCTGCATTGTGATAATACATTTCTGCTATTTTTTCAGACTTTTTTGTTTCCTCTGACAATTGTTCTAACAATTTCCATATTTTATAAATATTTATATAAATATCTTTTTCAAGATTATCTGTTTTTAAATTTAAATAAGGGTTGTTTTCACTAGGAGTTGTTATATAGTCACTAATAGCAGTCAATAGTTCATTTCCCTTATTCCCTAACAACAGATTAATTGTATACACCATAAGTTCATCGTTCTTGTATACTTTTAAATTTTGTTGTACTTCATCAGATAAATTAAAATCTTTTCCTAATTGAAAATTTTTATAATTCTTGTTATCACTAATACCTACCAGATATTGCAAAGAAACATCAAAGTAGTTAGATATTTTAATTAATTGTAATGTATCTGGCAAGCGACCTTTTAAATAGTAAGCTAACGATTGGGGCTTAATTCCAATTCTGTTTGCAAATTCTTTATCCGTTTTTATTTTATTTTTTGTTTTATCTTCTTCTACTAATTGAATAAATCTCTTGTTAAAAATGTTATTCACATTCCCGTTTATACTATACATAATTCTATAACTCCTTTCTGCAATATAGTATAGCATAAAGATAAAACAAAATCAATTAAAATGGATTTAATTAAAAAAAATACATTTTTGTTTTCCTTTCTTGAACGATTATAATATAATAAAAATAGAGCACAAAAAATATGCATATGAACCGTGTTTTAAAAGTAATTATAAAAAAAGAGGAGAAATACGGATGATAACAAATTTAAATTATTATGAATTTATGAAGTACAATAAAGATAACTGTGCAAAAAAAAGAAGAAAGCAAAGAAAAAAACAAATATACAATAGATGAAACAGAGTTCATCAAATTGTATAAGTTATTCTATGAATTAGAGTTTATAGGAGATGATTTTTATACAAAAGATGGTATCAAATCTTTTGATGAAATAGCCAGTGAAATTCACAATGTTATTAAAATTTTTATAAGAATAAGAATAGACAGTGTTGTTTCTAGTATATTAAAAAGTCTTTATAGAGAATGCTATAAAAAAGATAAGATAGATAAAAATACAATACATACATTAAATAATAAAATTATTGTTAAAAAAGGCATCGTTAAACTTCAGAAGAAAGAAACGACTTCAACAAGAATGAATGCTGAGTATTTAACAGAATATCAAGAACCAGTAAAATTTTTAAAATTTTTAAGAGAACTTTTAAGTGAAGAGGATATTATAATTTTTCAGGAATATTTAGGATATTGCTTCATACCAAATACTTCAGCACATAAAGGACTATTTATTATTGGCTCATGTGGCGATGGAAAAAGTGAAATTATAGGAAAAACAATTCAAAATTTATTTAGTGAAACTATTACTGGTGGAGATTTAATTGGAATGTTAGATGACCGTTTTGGGTTAGGCAATGTTATAAATAAACTTGTTAATTTTGATGATGAATTAAGCGATGGTTATTTAAGTGATAGCAATAACTTTAAAAAATTAATAAGTGGTGGTATGGTTCGAAGTGAAAAGAAATATAAAGACGCTCAATTAGTTGAAGCCTTTTGTAGAGTTATTGCATTAGGAAACCATATGATTAGAATTAGAAATTCTGCTGATATTAATGCAATTAAAAGAAGAGTACTAATATTAGAGACCATTCCTCATTCTAAAGATAGAAAAGTTATAGTAAATCTTTTTGATAGACATATAAAGAAAGAATTAAATCAAATTTTTATGTGGGGTTTAGAGGGATTAGTAAGACTTCAGAAAAATAATTGGCACTTTTCGTTCGAAGAAGAAATGCAAGACAAAGTTGAAGAAATATTTATTGAAAACACTTTGGAGCAAAATTAATTGTGGTTGAAGCAATGAAAGTATTGTCTAATAAACTATAAAAATCAAATATATCATCAACTAAATTAATAAACACGTCTTCTATCTTTTTCTCATTTATGCTTTTAATACTCTTACATTTGGTACATCTATAATATAATTGTACTTCTTTACTTTTTCCAGTTCCACTTGTCCCTACTAATAGATTATTACAATGCTCACAGATTAATTTCTGCCTAAAAATATAATTATGTTTTATATAGTGACTATAACTGTTTTTTTCTCTTTGTTTTTGTGCTTCTATCCAAATATACCTTGTAATAATAGGTGGTGCAAAATCTTCTATTAAAATTTGCTTTTGTGATTTAGAATATTTTCTTGCTTCATATTCTCCTATATAAATTCTATTAGTAAGTATTTTATCAATAGTAGTACTTCCCCAAGACTTATTGTCAACTTTATTATTTGTAAATTCAGTTGCTATTTTACAAGCAGATTTACCATTAATATATTCTTTAAATATTCTTTTTATTGTTGGTGCAGTATCACCATTAATAATTAATTTCTTGTTGTCTTTCATATATCCATAAGGACAAGCAGGAGTATGTTTTTGTTTTAAAGCACCATCTAGTCCAATCAAAGTCCTTTCACTGCATCTTTCTATTTCTAATTGTGATAATACTGTAAGCATTCTTACAAAAAATCGACCATTAGCATTCGATGTATTAATTTCTTCATAAGCACATTCTAAACTACAATTATGTTCCTCTAAAAATTGAACTAACTCTTCTAAATCTTTAATTGACCTAGTTACACGGTCAAGTTTCAGTGCGATAATCCTATTAATCTTCCTACTTTTAACATCATCTAGCATTCTTTGAAATTGTGGTCTGTTAGTTGATTTTGCAGATATGCCTTTATCAATATAAAGTCCTGCGATTTCATATTCTTTATACTCACATAGTTTACGAAGCCTATCCTCTTGTTCCGATAACGAATGACCGTTTATTACTTGGTCTTCACTACTAATTCTACAATAAATTGCTACTTTTTCATTTTTAATAATTGAATTACAAATATTACTTTTCATATCTTTTTCAAAACTGTTATACATAAATATTCATCTTCTTAAATAATCGCACAAATGAATATTTACTGTTTTAATCGTTCCATTTAACTTAAATTATCATTAACTATTTTAATTAGTTTAGTTAAACTACATTTATTATAATCTGCTATTTCATTAATAAATATAGTTGGTTTATTTCCTTTGCTTTCAAATATTAATGCTACCATAAATCTTTGTGGTGTCTTTGTCTTGCTTTTAAATAATATCTTATAAGGCTCAATAAACCTAATATTAGTTTTATCAGCAATAACATCAGCACCATCATAGAACCTCATATCTACTTTACTTTTTTTACATTTTTAATAATCCTAGTTTTCAAATCACTAGGAAAACATTTCTTATTAACAATCATTGTATTCCTCCAATTAGAGGAACAAAAAAACCAGTAAATACAATAGTTTACTAGGCTTTTTATATTATAATCGATGCCACTAATAATTAGGGGCTCGAGTTCATTCATAAATGGGGCGAGATAAGGGAGTCGAACCCTTGCATAACAGAGCCACAATCTGCCGTGTTAACCACTTCACCAATCCCGCCATTTGAATAATATTAGAATATCAAATTTTACTCTAAAATGCAACTATTTTTGATTATTTGTTATAAAATCTTTTTAAAATATGTTATACTTTTGTTAAGTGCTAGTAAAGACTTGGTTTTTACTAGCTTTTTTATAGGGGTGATAATGTGATTATTTTTGCGTGTTTAAAAAAAGAATTTGATGAATATGTGAATCAGGGAATTATTAGCAATAAAGTCTATGATGCTTATAAAGAAAAATTAGGAAAAAGGACCAAATTAAATCAAATAAAAGCTTGGGCTAATAGTTTGCTATTTATGAAATCTATTCTTGATGATTTACCTGATAATGTAGGTATTGCTATTGAATTTAATATCCCTCTTACTAGTAAAAGAGTTGATTTAGTAATTAGTGGATATGACAATAATTATAAACCAGTCATTATTTTATTTGAATTGAAACAATGGGAATATGTGGATGATGTTAAAAACCAAGATGCTGTTGTAAAAACTTTAATTTCTAATAAAGAAAAAAACTCTTTACATCCATCTTATCAAGTTTTATGTTATGCTGAATTATTAGAAAATTATAATCATTATATAGAAAACCATGAAGTAAAAATTATACCCATTGTTTATTTACACAATTATTCTTTAAAAGTTAATGATGTTTTATTAGCTAATAAATTTAAAAAATATTATAAAAAAGCACCTATATATGGAAAAGAAAATATTACTCAATTAAAATTGTTTATAGAGAATTCAATTATATTTGGTGATCATTTAGATATTGTTAAACAAATTGATCAAAGTGAAGTAAAGCCAAACAAAAAATTACTAGATTCTTTAGAGAATATGATTCAAAATAACAAAATATATACTTTACTTGATGAGCAAAAAACAGTTGTTGAAATTATTAAACAAGAAGCTAAGAAAGCTTTTGCTATGAGCGAAAAACGAGTTATTATTGTAAAAGGTGGCCCTGGAACAGGTAAATCGGTTGTTGCTATTTATTTACTTGGTGAGCTTTTAAAATTAGGATTAATGGGAGCTTATGTTTCTAAAAATATGGCTCCAAGAAAAGTTTATAAAAACAGTCTTGTTCACAATAATGAAATTAGTATTCATGAATTATTTAAAAGTTCTGGTTATTTTTTTAAAGATCCTGAAAATAAGTATGATTTTTTACTTGTAGATGAGGCACATCGACTTCAAGAAAAATCAGGTATTCATAATAATATTGGAGAAAACCAGATTAAAGAAATTATTCATGCTTCTAAATTATCTGTTTTCTTTATTGATGAAAGACAAATGATTACCCTAAAAGATATCGGGAACATTGCTAATATTAAATACTTTGCTAAATTCTATCAGGCTTCTATTGTTGAATTGGATCTTCAAAGCCAATTTCGATGTAATGGTAGTGATTCTTATTTAGATTTTATTGATTCACTTTTATATAACAAAAGAGGAAACTATAAATTTCACTTTGATTTTCAAGTATTAGATACCCCTAATGAGTTAAGAGACTTAATTCAGTCTAAAAACACTTCTAATGACGCTCGTTTAGTTGCAGGTTTTTGTTGGAGAAGAAATGCTAAGGAGGCTGATAATCAATACTATATGGATATTACTATTGGTGATTTCCAGTCTAGTTGGAATTTAAAACATGGCGAACCCTTTGCAACAAGAGAAAATGCTATTAATGAAGTTGGTTGTATTCATAATGTTCAAGGGCTTGAATTTGATTATATTGGAGTTATTATTGGGCCAGATTTAAAATATCAAAACGGAAAGGTTATTACTGATTATAAAGAAAGAGCTAATACTGAGAAATCCTTATATGGATTACATGTTTTAATGAAGCAAGACAAAGAATATTATGAAAAACTTGCAGATACTATTATTAGAAATACTTACCGTGTTTTACTCACTCGTGGTCTTAAGGGTTGTTATGTTTATGCTTGTGATCCTAAACTACAGGAACATTTAAAAAAAATAATAGGTACCAGAATGATTCATTCTTAATTCCTATTATTTTTTATTTATATTCTTGTTTATAGGTTGGGTCTTTTAATTTACTTGTTGATAGAAAACCTGCTTTTGAATTTATAACATCAGGTATGCGATTTACAATATCAGCACAGGTTAGTCTCACAGTATCTGGTTTATTAATTGTTACTGTGGTATTTGGTTCGCCATAAATAGTCCATTCATTTTTATCAAAATCTTCTTTACTATAAACTTTGCCAATACATTCAGCTTCGATTATAATTCCTTCTTTGGTTTCTAATGTGGTAATGGCACTCATTCCTGTTGCATTTCCTTTTTTGATATCCATGTTTAAAGTATCACTATGTATGTCTTCTTCATATGTTGTTGGGACACATTTTTGACTAATTTTTACTGTTGTTAAATTTAATTTATCTGCTATCCAACTTGCGGCATTCCACATATATGAAGCATTAAACTTCCTTTCATTTATTAATTTTTGTCTTTCTTTTTCACTTATATTATCTGATGAAGCTATTTCTTCTTCAAATTTTTCCAAAGAAAGTCCAGCACCATGAGCTTTCGCTAAAGCTAAGCCATAATCTTCTACATTGTAAGAGCTGCTACCTTTTATTTTCGCTATATTATGAATAGATGCCGCTATTGTTGTAATTAAATTGCCCCAAAATATATCTTGATATCCACATCCAACTATTGTTACATTATATGCTTTAGCTAAAATATCTAATTCTTTATAGAGAGTTGGATTAGAGCTTTCGGCATAAAAACATTCTTCAGCTGTTGTGATAACATTTACACCATTTACAACACATGTTCTAATTGTATCTTCAATATCATTCAAGTAACTTAATGTAGAAATCACCGCTATATCTGGTTTCGTCTCTTTTAACAGCCGATCTAATTTAGACACATCTTCTATTTTTATTTGATGTGGATCTTTTCCCATAATAAGGCCAATGTCTTTGCCATTTTTTTCTGGATCAATATCAACTGCCCCAACTATTTTAGCTCCTAAATCATCAATATATTTCATGATGTACTTGCTCATTTTCCCGCAACCGATTTGAAAGACTTTAATTTGTTTCATTTAAATCTACTCCTTCTTCTCTAATCATATCCGCAAATTCTTTTTTAAATCTTTCTATTTCTTTTAGCTTGGCATCTTCATAAATATTTCTGGCATTACATATCGCTTTATAAAAATGTTTTAAAGTTACCATTTTTTTATTATCATATAAGGCAAAAGTAAAAGCATTTGATACAATTGTTAAGCATATATCAGGATAACGAGAAGCTATTTCATATACTCTTTTATATTCATCCGTCATTTCAACAATAAAACGCATAATTTTTTCTTTTATAAAATCTGTATATTCACATCTTACTCCAGTTGTTTTTTCTATTTTAGGTAAAGTTCCCATTAATATTTGTACTGTTGTATCTTTGTCTGCTTCTAAAACTTCAATTTTACTAAATCTTCTTAGAAAAGCTCGATCTCTTAAAATATAATGTTCATATTCTTCTGTTGTAGTTGCTCCTATCATTTTAATAGTTCCTCTATCTAATCCGGCTTTTAACATATTAGCAAAATCCATTCCACCTTCTTTATTTACTAAAAGGTGTGTTTCATCAATAAAGACAACCGTATCTTTTTTGGCGGCAAGTTCTCTTACTAATAAATCAATTCTATTTTCTGTTTCACCACTACTTGTTGTACTTCCGATTAAACTAGATATGTTTATCTTTATTATTTGATAATTCAATAAAACATCAGGAACATATCCTTTAATAATTCGGTACGCTAATCCTTCTACGATAGCTGTTTTACCTATTCCTGGTTTACCTACTAAAAGAGCACTTTTTTCAGGAGTTAAAAGCGTTAGAATCACTTGTTTTATTTCGTTTTCTCTTCCTATTGCAGGGTCTGTAACATATTCTTTATTTGTTAAATTTTCACCATATCGTTCTAGCATGCTTATTTCTTCCATAAATATCCACCTATTCTATTTTTATTATAACATTTTTTCCTAAAAATAAAAAGTAAATCTATTTAGACTTACTTAAATTTCTTTCACCCATAATCCATGTAAATTACAATAAGAATAAGCTTTTATAATTTTTTCATTTTCTAAAAGGGCAAAATAAGCAATAGGTTCTTCTCCTGGTTTTAAATTTACTCGTTTTATTCCCATATTTGTCTCTAAATAAATCCATTCAATATAATGGGATTCTTCCATAGGGTGTAGTGTTTCTCCTATTGTTATTTTTACTGTGGTTCCCTCTTTTTCAATTACTGGTATATGTTTTTCGGTTGCGGCTTCTGTACTATTAGCTGTTAGTAACACCATATCTATTCCACAGCAAATTGGTGTTACACCACTATCATTAATTAATTCAATTAAATTTCCACAACGACGACATAATAAAAATTTTCTGTTCATTTTACTTCCCTCCAATATAAGATTAGCAAATTATTTATAAAAAAGCTATGTTTATTTTCTTTTCTTTACATTTGGTTTATGGAACAGGAGATTCTTGAACTTGTTCTAAACCTACTTTCGTAGTTAAATTAATCGAAATAAGCTTACACTTTTCAAATATTTCTTCATCTGACCCTTCTATTAATTCTACTTCGGGATAATTATACTTAAATGTAAATTCGTAAGCTTGGTTTTCCTCTACATTTTGTGCTAATGCTCTTGGCACTTTTACAGTAGTTACTTCTTCAAATTGGAATTTTCTTATTGTCAAATATAGATAATCATAGTCATTACTTTCTTCAATATTTAAGACATTATAGGTATTTGTAAATTCATAAATTACACTAGGAATATTTTGATTATTTTCTTTATTTTCTAATAATTCTTTTTTATTTTCTTCTGATAAATAAATATTTTTTTCAATATCAAAATTATCTACATATATTTTCTTTTCTTTTAAATTATTAATAATTTTATTTAAATATTTTTTATTCCATTTAAGATTAGAAACTTCATAGTCTAGATAATACCCATTATTATAATTTCGCAAAGCTATTTTTACTTCTGCTTCTTCTATATCTGGATATACATATTCAATTTTAATAGTATCTTCTAAAGTATTATCAATAATAATGTTATATTTGCCATATAAAACTAAATCATCACTCATTTCTATTTCTTTGGTTACTGTTTTAGTTTCTTCATAAACACTATCATATATAATTTCGGTATTAGCAATTTCAACTGTACTTAGTGCAAGTCCTGTTCCAGTTAAAATAACTACTACTATTACTTCAACTAAAATATGTTTTGCCTTTATCTTTTTATTAAAAACAAAATCTACTCCTAATTCTAATAGTAAAAATCCACCTTGAAATAATGCTACTAATAAAATAAAGATTCCAAAATAAGTTACGCCTTTAATTAATAAATAAATTCCTAATCCTAAAGCACAAACAATTGCTATTAAATAACATATTACACCTAATAAACACATGATAACAATAAGTTTTAAGAAACCAATACAAATATTTACTATCATATCAGTTATTCCTTTTTTCTTTGGATTGATTATAAGTTTATTTTCTGTTTTTTCTTCTTTGCCATTTCTTTCTTTTTTCTTCTCTAGTTTCTTTTTTGGTTCTTCTTCATTTTTTTCTTTTTTTTCAAATTCTTCTTCAGCATTGGCAATAATTTTTTCTGAAAAACCTTGAAAATATCTTTTTTCTATTATTTTTATAAATAAAATTACGGCTAAAATAAGGTAAGTGAGTTCAACTATAAAGGACCAAATTCCATAGAAAATTGAAGATATCGGCGCTCCCAAATCACCAAATATATTCCAGCCTAAATCTTTTAATAATAAGAATGGAATTTTTAAAATGACAATGATTAAAACAATTAGCGCTATTTCAATTACAAATTTTAATATTTCTTTTCCACTTTTATGACTCAATTCATTTAAAATATAATCAAAGCCTTGGGAAACTTTATTTATAAAACGATTTAAAACATTTGTATCTTTTTGCTTTACTTTATAAGCTGCTAGTAAATCATTTACTATCTCATTTATGTCTCCAAGTTCTTTTACTGCTTCTTCTTCCGTTAAACCTCTATTTACTTTTTCTTCTATGTAGCCCTCATATTCACTTATTATATCTTCTACTTCTTTATCTTCTAAAATATTTAATTCTTTTCTTAATTTATTTAAAAATTCTTCTTTATTCATTTTTTTATGCTCCTTTCAATAAAATCGTTTACACTTTTAGAAAATTTTTGCCATTCTTCTAACTCTTTATTCAATATTTGTAATCCACTTGAAGTAATATGATAATATTTTCTAATTGGCCCTTCTGTTGATTCTTTTGTATATGTTTCAAAATATCCTTCATTGGTTAATCTTTTTAAGATGGGATAGATCGTTCCTTCACTAACATCTACTACTTTACTTACTTTTTCTACTAGCTCATAACCATACATATCCACTTTTTCAACCATTACTAGTATTAAAAGTTCTAAGACTCCCTTTTTAAATTGCGTGTTAATATTATCACCTCTTTCGCTACTATCATATATCTACTACTTGGCTTTGTCAAGTACTAAATAATACATATATTTATATTTTTGTAAATTTGTGGTAAACTAATTATGATAGGATGGTTATTATGAAAGCTAAAACTTTGGTCGTACTTTTGGTTGTAACTAGTATTTTACTTATTTACAGTATGATTTGTTATTCCTTATTAAATAAAAGTATCGAAGTTAGTACTAAAAATATTATTTCAGATTATTTGGCTAAATCTTCTATTACTTCTTATGAATATTTGAAAGCTAATAGTACTAAAAAAGATACATTTCAAGTATTTGTAAAATCTGATAATCAATATTTTACTTTTATTTTTGAGTTAAATCAGCATGATTATCAATTATTAAAAGTGTATCCTTCTGTTCCTGATTATATTTCTACATTATAAAAAGTCACTTATTGGTGACTTTTTCATTATTTTTTAAAGTTTTAGATAATTCTTTATAAATTTTTACAATTCGAATTAATATTTCTTTACTATCCATTACAAGATCATTACATGCTATTAATGTTGCTAAACCATTGGCATATAGCCATACATTCATAAATAAAGTTTTAGCCTCTTCAAAACTTAAACTATGTTTATTTACTAAATTTATAATTGTTGATTGATTCCATTTTTCATTTAATACGTCATTAATATCTGTCCAATTTAAGTTATTAGATAGAAACATGCATTTGAAATAGTTTTTATGCATGTAAGCAAATTCAACATAAGCAACACAAACTGTTATTAAAGCATTTTTATTATCTACTCTTTTCATGATAAATTCATCATATTCTTTTTTTATGATATTATTTACATCTGTTTTTAATTCTTCTAAACTTTTATAAATTCGGTAAATTGGTTTAGTAGATATTCCAGCATTTTTAGCTAAGTCTCGAGCATTAATACATTCTATCCCTTCTTTTTCAACCATTTTTACTGCTACTTTTAATAAATCTTTTTTTTCAATAATACTTTTTCCAGCCATTAAAACACCCTTTTCTACATCGGTAACTTACGTTATCATTATATAGAATTATTGCCTTTTTGTCAAATTAAAACAAATACTAAAATGTACTTGTTTAATCTTTTTTTATTTTGATTATAAACTGATAAGAATCATTTAAATCTGTTTCTTCTAATACTATATTAAATCCTTTATTTTCTAAATTAGTTTTTGTTTCACGAACCGTATTAATAGCTGTTTTTAAATCAATACCTAATTTTTCTTCTTGTTGTACTTCATAATTTGGGTCTAATGTTTCAATTAAGTCTACTGGATCAAATATTTCCGATTCTTCCTTAGCACTTAGATCTAATGAACTACCAAAATTAGAGTTTAAAAGTGATGGTTCTGGTTTAATTTCTTCTTTAATACTTTCGTTATTTATTTTAGGTAATTCAAAATTTAAAGTTGGTGTTTTTAATATTGGTTCTTCCATATTCATATTTACTTTTTCATTTTCTAAAAAATTGAAGAAATTTCCTTTGGAATCATTTTTAGCTTGATCCACTGGTATAATATCGGGATTAAACATTTTTTCTCTTTCTATTTCTCTTAATTTACGTGCTATATCACTTTCTTCATTAACATTTGGTATTTCAGTTGCTTCTTTTCTAATAGCATCAATATCTATACTTTTTACTAACGGAACATCGGTATCATCATTATCTTCTTTATCAGTATTATTTAGTTTTTTTAATTCACTATCTAAATCTCTAACGGTCATTCTTTCATTGATAATCCTTTTTAGCCATTTTCTTTGTTCCTCATGGTCTGGTATTACTAATAAACTTCTAGCATGTCTTTCACTTATTTGATTATTCATTAAAGCTTTTTGTACTTCTTCATCTAAATTTAAAAGACGTAATTTATTAGCAATAGCACTTTGTGATAAGCCCATTTTTTTAGCTAATTCTGTTTGAGTTAAATATCCTTTATCTAATAAATTCTTATAACTTCTTGCTTCTTCAATTGCTGATAAGTCTCTTCTTTGAACATTTTCAACTATTGCTACTTCAGCACTTTTATTATCATCGATATCAGCTATAACTGCTGGAACAGTTTTTAATCCAGCTAAAGTTGCTGCCTTATATCTTCTTTCACCAGCAATTATTTCATATTTATCTTCTATTCTTCTTAACACAAGTGGTTGTATAATTCCGTGTTGTTTGATTGAACTTGCAAGCTCTTTTAATCCTCTATCATCAAAATTAAGACGTGGTTGAAACCGGTTTGGTATAATTTCATCAATAGGTATTTGTAATATATTTTGCTCTAAATTCACTCTTATCAGCCCCATTTATCTATTATTTATATCATATCATTATTTTTGTTTTTTTTCAATGTTTAAATCACTATACAAATAAAAAGGAGCAAAATGCTCCTGTGAAGTTTGTCTGTTTTTGTGTTGAAAAAATTAAATTTCATACGGTGTTGAGGAAGTGCCATTTCCTGATTTTGCAGTTACATCAGCCGACAGATTGATTACTGGGCGCACACCGATCGTGTTACTCACGTTGCGGCCGTTGAGGTTGCCGAGGGAGCCATCCGACCACACACCAAACACGAAAGCAAAACTGAACGACGCATTAAAGAGATACGGAGACATGGTCCAATATGCACTATTTGTATATAGATAATAACTTTGATTAGTTTGTCCATATACTCCTCCGGCCATCGCTACTTCATCTGCTGTTATTAATCCTACTGGGTTTGTTAGTGCTTTATTTCCCCT